>OGYJ01000505.1_pt1 | contig 37894 bp, 35 predicted proteins | sample 1576531 | NCBI WGS metagenome assembly OGYJ01 (sample SAMEA3541574, study PRJEB24748) | human gut metagenome | biome: human gut; feature: human-associated habitat; material: faeces | place: China | collected 2012 | reverse complement strand
ACTTGGAGAAACAAAATAATTCGTATCTTTGCGGCAAATATTTATAATATTTAAGTTTTGAACGTAAGACCTTTAAACGCCTTTAGGTAGGAGAGAATGGAAAACAAGAATTATACGATAAAGGACATTGCACGTATGGCAGGCGTGTCTGCCGGAACTGTAGACCGTGTGCTCCATAACCGGGGCGACGTATCCCGCGCAAGCAGAGAAAAGGTTCAGAAAGTTCTTGATGAAATAGATTATCATCCCAATATGTTTGCCATAGGTCTGGCGGCCAAAAAGCGTTATCATGTGGTATGTATCATACCTTATTATATAGAGCATGATTACTGGCATTCCGTGGCGCAGGGAATAGACCGCGCCGCGCAGGAAATGCGTCCGTTCAACGTAGGCGTGGATTACCTGTTTTACAGCCATGCAAACAAGCCTTCTTATCAAGAGGCATGCACGCGGCTTCAATCCGAATCCGTCGATGCGGTATTGATTGCTCCGAATTTTCAGGACGATACTTTGAAACTGACATCGTATCTGGAAAGCAAGAACATACCTTACGCCTTTATCGACTTCAACCTGGAGCAGACCCATGCTTTATGTTATATAGGCCAGGACTCTCAGGTCAGCGGATACATTGCGGCCAAGATACTGATGCGCCGTTACCGGGAAGGCCAGGAACTGGTGCTTTTCCTGAACAACCAAAAGAACAGCCCCGCCGAGGTGCAGATGCAACGCCGCCTGGAAGGTTTTATGCAATACCTTGCCGCCGAGCACCGGAATCTGATTGTACACGACTTTGTTCTCCACAAAGAAAACACCGACGCTAATGAAAAGCAGCTGGATACTTTCTTTGCCGAACATCCCAAAGTCGCTTTAGGAGCCGTCTTCAACTCTCGCGTATATCAAGTGGCAGGCTACTTGCAGAGAAAGAAGCAAAAGCTGGACGCACTGGTAGGTTACGACCTGCTTCAAAAGAATGTGGAATACCTGAAAAGCGGCGAGGTGAACTATCTCATCGGACAACGCCCCGGATTGCAAGGATATTGCGGCGTTAAAGCGTTATGCAATCACATCGTATTCAAGAAGCCGGTGACTGCCGTAAAGTATATGCCCATCGACGTTCTGATGAAAGAAAACATCGACTTCTACTTCGAATTCGAGTAGTTCCCCAAGCATCGTACAATTTAAATCATAATCCATAAATCATAATTAAAATCAGTTTTAAGATGAAAGCATTAAACAAACAGACGGCTCCCAAGTCCGTTGCTCCCGAGCGAATTATCCAATTCGGTGAAGGTAACTTCCTTCGTGCATTTGTAGACTGGATTGTTTACAACATGAATCAGAAAACCGACTTCAACAGTAGCGTTGTAGTGGTTCAGCCCATAGAAAGAGGTATGGCAGAATGGCTGAACGGCCAGGACTGTCTTTACCACGTCAATCTGCAAGGCCGTCTGAACGGTGAGGCTGTCAACAGCCTGACGCGTATCGACTGTATCAGCCGCGCATTGAATCCGTATTCTCAAAACTCCGCATTCATGGCGCTTGCCGACCAGCCCGAGATACGTTTCGTTATCTCCAACACAACGGAAGCCGGTATTGCATTCGACCCGAATTGCAAATTCACCGACGCTCCCGCATCGTCTTATCCGGGCAAACTGACTCAGCTTCTGTACCGTCGTTTCAAAACTTTCAAGGGCGACAAGAGCAAAGGTCTTATCATCATGCCTTGCGAATTGATTTTCCTGAACGGCCATCACCTGAAAGAATGCATCTACCAGTACATCGAACTGTGGAAAGATGACTTCGGAGCAGATTACGAGAAGTTCAAGACCTGGTTCACAAAGTACTGCTACGTATGCGCTACTCTGGTAGACCGTATCGTTCCGGGCTTCCCGCGTAAGGAAATCGCGCAGATTCAGAAGAAAATCTGTTATGCCGACAACTTGGTTGTACAGGCCGAAATCTTCCATCTGTGGGTTATCGAAGCTGCCGAGAACCTTTCTCTCCGCCAGTTGGCAGAGGAATTCCCCGCAAACAAGGCAGGCATGAACGTACTCTTCGTGAAGTCCGAGGCTCCTTACCACGAAAGAAAGGTAACCTTGCTGAACGGTCCTCACACCGTGCTTTCTCCGGTGGCTTACCTCAGTGGCGTAAACATCGTGCGCGACGCCTGCAATCACCCTGTTATCGGCAAGTACGTCCGCAAAGTACAGTTCGACGAGCTGATGCAGACATTGAATCTGCCCATGGACGAATTGAAGAAATTCGCCGCCGATGTATTGGAACGTTTCGACAATCCTTACGTAGAACATCAGGTGACCAGCATCATGCTGAACTCTTTCCCGAAATACCAAACCCGCGACCTGCCGGGCTTGAAGACTTATCTGGAACGTAAAGGCGAACTTCCGAAAGGACTCGTGCTCGGTCTTGCCGCCATCATCACATATTATAAAGGCGGTGTGCGTGCCGACGGTGCGGAAATCACTCCGAACGACGCTCCCGAAATCATGCAATTACTGAAAGACCTTTGGGCAACAGGCGACACCCGCAAAGTAGCGGAAGGCGTATTGGCCGCCAAAGACCTTATTTGGGGCGAACACGGGGACTTGAACACCATCCCGGGATTGACGGATATGGTTACCGGTTTCTTGAACTCCATTCAAGAAAAGGGTATGCTGGAAACAGTGAAAGGTATTCTCTAAACAAGAACCGATATATAACGAAAGAAAACAGGGTGAGACTTCGGTTTTACCCTGTTTTTTTATGCCCGCCACACTAAATATAACAGTAGTTATATGATGCCCGGCCGACTTTTTTCATGTACCTTTACCGGATAATACATATTCATTAAAATCCGAACAAATAATGGAAAACAACTCCGACTTAAACAACCAGGCAGCCCGATACACCCTATGCTTCAACGACTGCTGCGCTAAGGCCGAAAGCTGCTTGCGACACAGTATGACACAATACAATACGGCGAAAAACATCCGACTGTCCGTTATCAATCCCCTCTGTTATCCGGAAGCGGGAAAGGAGTGCCCGCATTTCCGTACAAACAAGAAGATACGGGTAGCGTGGGGGTTCAAAAACCTGTACGATGACATGCCCGCACGCATTTCCCGCGCCATCCACCTCAATTTGGAAGCCGTCTTCAATCATTCTCCCTATTACCGATACCGCAATCAAAAGTTGGGACTTACTCCGAAGCAACAGGAATGTATCCGCCAAGTGTGCAGGAAACATGGTTGGAACAAGGAGATCGCTTTCGACCGATACACCGAAGAATACGACTGGTAGGCATCCCGCCCGCGTTTCCCTGCGGAACCGCCGATTTTCTCCCGCATGATATTTTAATTTCCAACGGTTGGTACAAGGAATACCAACCTTTGGTACGTCTTGTACCTTACTATGGTACACGTCGTACCACAGTAGGGTATAGGCCGTACCACGCTGAGGTACGGGACGTACCAAAGGCAGGAACTCCCTGGTACATACACAGGTCTGATAGACAGTGAAGTATACAATATGAATTTGCGAACATATTTTTCCTATCTTTGTTCCCTGTATCAGTAAGATTACCCAAATATAGAAAAATGAAATACGGAGTAAACAGGAAAGTATTGCTTATCACCGCCGGAATCGTGTGGATGGCAGCCGGAAACTCTACTACAAGCACACCAAACGTATCGAACAAAAAAAGAAAGAGAAGAATTGCCCTTTCTCTTTCTTCGATGTAAAAGGTTGGATTGTAATGGTCTTTATGATAACGTTCGGCATTACGATACGCTCGTTCCATTTATTGCCGGACGCGTTTATTTCGGTATTCTATACCGGGCTTTCGCTTGCGCTCATGTCCACCGGGGTATTGTTTATACGCTATTGGTGGGTAAGCAGAAAAAGTAATCTGTTTACTCCGCCGCCCGAAGAATGAAGGTGGTGGCGCCGATGGTTACAATAGCTCCGTCCTCAATACGGACACGGTCTTTATCGCCCAGAATTTCATTGTTAAGGAAAGTACCCGTCAGGCTCGGAGCGTCACGCAGCGTATAAACGAGTTTGCCCTGCTTGTTGCGTTTCACGTTGATAACGCAGTGGTTGCGGTCCATGCTCATATCCGAGGTTTCTATCGGGACATTGATAACCGTTCCTACGCAGCGACGGCCTATCTTATTGTCGCCCTCTTGCAAAGGCAGCACTTGCTTGAAGCCAAAGACATTCTCAATGACCGTAATGTTTCCGAAAGCTTCCTTGTATTCGGTCTCATCCGGATTCTCTTCTTTCTGCGGCGCTTTCATTTTCGTCTTGCCCAAACGTATGCTGAATTGCTTTTTGCAGTTCTCGCAGACAAACACCAAGGACTGGCCTTCCGTGTATTTTGTTTCGTCGAAAGTCAGATAGTTCTCACATTTGGGGCAACGGATACGTTTCATTGAATTGATGGATAGTCGGTAATTAATAATTCGCTATGGAGAAAGTCATCTTTTCAGCACCCAGGCGTTCTGAAACGCTTCATCCTGACGAATCTTGTTTAAAGCGCGATAGGCTTCCGCTTCTGTGGCGCACGACTGAATGCTGACACGCATTTTACCGTCACCGATAATCGCTTTGGCGCCGGCATGGCCTTTGGCTATCAACCGCTGCGCCATGGCATCGGCATCCTTTTCGGTTCCTACGCTGGCAATGATGATATGGTAAGGCGTCTTGGCGGGCTGAACGACAGGAACGGCAGCTGTCGTTTCCGTTTTAGGCTGAACGGGAGCCGCTGCGGACTGCCGGCGGACTTTCACTTCTTTCACGGCAACAGGGGCGACGACTTTTTTACCCGCAGACTGCGACAGGCCGGTTTGAGAGGCTTTCGCCTTCTTAGCGGCTGCCTGCTGATGAACGACAATCGGAGTAATAACCAGCGATTGCTTTTCTATCTGCTCGAATAACTCACCGGGCAGCAGACGGGCATAGTTGGCCTCCACCACTTCCGTATTCTCTATGGGCGCGGAAAAGAAGAAGAACAGAGCCACAATGGCAATCATGGCAACCGCATTGGTCAGATAAGAGGGGTTGATACGAATCTCGTACTTACGCTTCTTTTCTTCCCGGACAACGGGTGCGAAAGGAATGGTCTTGCTCTCGTAAGGCTTACGCAGAACGGCCAGTTCCTGCATCTCGAAACTGTCGAGCCCATATAAGTAAGGAGTGGTAATCTTATTGTCGTACGGCACGAAATCGTAGGCATCGTGAATGTTGTAGCGCAACTCGCCGATATTGGGCAAATCCGCTTTGCCATTCTCATGGAGAAGCGACAGCAGCTCTTTCACCGATTTATCCACAATCCTGGTGGCATCGGAAAAGTCCGTACCGTACACAGCCATATAGGATTGCACCAGCAGTCCGTCATTCATCTTCAACTGCGGATTGAAACCGATAATACGGGTGGGGGGCAGGAAAGTATTTTCTTCCGCCACTCTCATTGCCGGAGTATAATGAGCGACAAATCCGCCCAAACCCGGAACAATGACACAATCATTCTCCAATAACAATACCTCTATGTGCTGCGCTAATTCAATCATGTTGCAAAAGTAGCGGTTTTATCGGATATACGCCACTTTCGGACAGCTTTTCTTATTAACAACTTATAAACACGGCGAACTTTGGAAACTCCTTTATCGCCCATGGCCGATATATTAGATTTTTTTCCTACTTTTGCACCGTCTTCCACGTCTCTCTTTAATTAGGACTATAAACTATATTATATATTTTGAAATGAACACAGATAACTGTCAGCACTTAACCAGATACAGACTATTCACCATCATGCGTATCCCTATCTGTTTATTGGCCTTTATTCTTATGGGCGGCAACATGGCAACGGCGCAGGTTTCTCCTTTCGTGGAATACGGGGCTACCGTGTATACGGGAGACAACACTCCTTTATGGCAAGTAAGCAACCAACAGGGGCTCGGCTCTGTTTATGACAATACATACATACGGGGCGGACTGGGCTACAAGCATCAGCTCGGCAAGTGGAAATTCGAAGAAAAGCTGGACATGGTAGCTGCCGTGGGCATGAACTTCAAAGGCGACAAGGACATCTTTATCCAGCAGGCATATATAGACGCGCGTTACAAGTGGCTGGGGCTGTTTGCCGGAAGCCGTGAGAAAGGCGCTCCGTTGCTGAACAACGCTTTGAGCAGCGGTGACATGACATGGTCGGGCAACGCCAGGCCGATTCCCCAAATCATGGTGGGCATCCCCGAATACCTTTACATACTTCCGCGCCTCGCCATCAAAGGTGAAATATCTTACGGATGGTTCACCGACAACAAATACCAGGAGCGCAAAGTAGGAGCAGGGCATTGGTACACAAAAGACATCAAGTATCATCACAAAGAGGGATTTATCCGCGTCGGCGTGCCTAACGGAAAATGGCAGCTCGACATCGGCATGACGCTCGATACGCAATTCGGCGGAAGCATAGTAGATTCGAACGGCAACGTAGCCAATCTGGGAAACACGTTGAAAGATTATTTCAGAGTATTTATTCCCGGCGCCGGCGATGAAGACAAGCCGTGGAACGACAGCAACTTCTTTCAGGGCAACTTCCTGGGCAGCGAGCAAATAAGGCTGACCCACCGTTCCGATAAGTTCTCAATCAGCGCATATCTGTGCAACCACTTCGACGACTTCTCCGCCATGGGTAAGCAGAACGGCTGGGACGGATTGTGGGGACTTGAAATGAGTTTCAACCATTTCAAACCTGTCAACGCGGTTGTGTTCGAGTTCTTGCAGACTACCAACATGAGCGGTCCGCTGCACGGCTTGCACGAACCCGAAGAAGGCCCTGTGCACAAAACAGGCGGCTCCGACAACTATTACAACAACGGCCTTTACCCCGGCTGGGCGCATTGGGGCATGATGATAGCCAATCCGTTGATTGCGTCGCCCATCTATAATAAAGACGGCGACATGACCTTCAAGTACAACCGTGTAAAAGCGTTGCACATCGGCTGGAGCGGACAGATAAGTCCGGAATGGAGCTACATCGCCAAGATGAGCCACAACAGGACGTGGGGTACTCCCGGCGCTCCCACGCTGGATATTCTGGAGAACTTTTCGGCCTACGCCTCGTTCTCTTATGCTCCCGAAAGATGGAAAGGCTGGAACTTCAACGCTTCTCTCGCCTTGGACATGGGAGAGATATACGGAGATAATTTCGGATTTCAATTAAAGATACATAAATCGTTCTAAAGCAATGAACTACATACAAACAGAAATTGATGGCGTATGGATCATCGAACCGAGAGTGTTCAATGACGCGCGCGGCTACTTTATGGAAGCGTTTAAAGAAGAAGAATTCCGTGCCAACATCGGCGATGTACATTTCGTACAGGACAACGAGTCTAAATCTTCTTTCGGTGTATTACGCGGACTGCATTATCAGAAAGGCGAATACAGTCAGGCCAAACTGGTACGTGTCATAAAAGGCAAGGTACTGGATGTTGCGGTCGACCTGCGCCGTTCGTCTCCTACATTCGGCAAGTACGTCAGCGTGGAGCTGAGCGAGGAGAACAAGCGTCAGTTCTTTATTCCCCGCGGCTTTGCCCATGGCTTTTTGGTGTTGAGCGACGAGGCAATCTTCACTTATAAAGTAGATAACGGCTATGCACCGCAGGCAGAGGCCTCCATTCGCTTCAACGACGAAACCGTCGGTATCGACTGGCCGGTTGCGGAATCTCAATTCATAGTATCAGAGAAAGACGGACATGCCGTATCGTTCAAAGATGCGGAATATTTTGAATAGGATATGAAAATAGCCATTGTCGGTACGGGATACGTCGGCTTAGTAACCGGTACTTGTTTTGCAGAAATAGGCGTCAACGTTATTTGCGTCGATACGAACGGCGAAAAGATAGAAGCGTTGAAGCAGGGAGTGATTCCAATCTACGAAAACGGACTGGAGGAAATGGTAAACCGGAACGCGAAAGCGGGACGCCTGCAATTCACTACTTCTTTGGAAAGTTGCCTGGACGAGGTAGATGTTATATTCAGCGCTGTGGGTACTCCGCCCGATGAAGATGGCAGCGCGGACTTGAGTTATGTGCTCGAAGTGGCGCGTACCATCGGACGCAACATGACGAAATACGTACTGGTGGTAACCAAGAGTACCGTTCCGGTGGGCACTGCCGGGAAAGTGCGTGCGACGATTCAGGCTGAACTGGATAAACGGGGAGTACGAATAGAGTTTGACGTTGCTTCCAATCCCGAATTCCTGAAAGAGGGAAATGCCGTGGCCGACTTTATGAGCCCCGACCGGGTAGTGGTGGGAGTAGAGTCCGAACGGGCAAAGCAGCTGATGAGCAAGCTCTACAAACCGTTCTTGCTGAATAACTTCCGCGTCATCTTCATGGATATCCCATCTGCCGAAATGACAAAGTATGCGGCTAATTCCATGCTGGCTACCCGCATCAGCTTCATGAACGATATCGCCAATCTGTGCGAGCTGGTGGGAGCTGACGTCAATATGGTGCGCAGCGGCATCGGCTCCGATACGCGTATCGGCCGCAAGTTCCTCTATCCGGGCATCGGGTATGGTGGTTCGTGTTTCCCGAAAGACGTAAAGGCGTTAATCAAGACCGCCGAACAGAACGGTTATCGGATGCGTGTGCTCCAAGCAGTGGAGGAGGTCAATGAAAAGCAGAAAAGCGTCTTATTTGAAAAGCTGCAGCGACACTTCAGCGGTGATTTGCAGGATAAGACAATCGCCTTATGGGGATTGGCTTTCAAGCCGGAAACAGACGATATGCGCGAGGCGCCTTCGTTGATTCTGATAAACAAGTTGCTGAATGCGGGCTGTAAAGTGCGCGTATACGATCCGGCCGCCATGACGGAATGCCGCCGTAGGATAGGCGATAGCGTCTGCTACGCTACCGACATGTACGATGCCGCACTCGATGCGGATGCCTTGATGCTGGTGACGGAATGGAAAGAGTTCCGCCTGCCGTCATGGGCTGTCATCAAAAAGGCCATGAGAACCCCGGTGTTATTGGACGGTCGCAATATCTACGAAAAGAAAGAAATAGAAGAACTTGGATTTACCTACCACTGTATAGGTAAATAAAGGAAGGAGACAGACATGAAAAAACTCGTAATAGAGTTGTGTTGCGTCATAGTGTTGGCTGCATGCGGTAATGGTAAGGAGCAAAATACTGTCGAAGAGGACTCTACGGCCAAGGCTCTGCTTCAAGGCGTTTGGATAGATGATGAAACCGAACTGCCTTTGATGCGCATAGAAGGAGACACCATATACTATGCCGATCCCCAGAATATCCCCGTATCATTTAAGATTATACGAGATACGATATATGTGTACGGCAGCAATACCGTAACCTACAAGATTGACAGGCAGACCGAATACAGCTTTTGGTTTCATTCATTGGCGGATGAGATTGTAAAGCTGCATAAATCGGAAAGTCCCGAGGATGCGCTTGCCTTTGAGAACAGGGAAGTGGAAGTCATACCCACTACGGAAGTAGTGAAAAAGGATAGCGTAGTAATGTACAAAGGTACACGCTACCGGGGATATGTGTACATCAATCCCTCGAAGATGAAGGTTGTCCGCTCGTCCTATTCAGAGGGTGGTATCAGTGTGGATAATGTTTATTACGACAATGTCATACATATCTGCGTGTATGAGGGCAGGCGGATGTTGTATGGCAAAGACATTACCAAGAAAATGTTTGCCGGTATCTTTCCCGAGGAGACGTTGAGCCAAATGATTCTTGCCGATATGAATTTTATGGGAGTTGACAACGAAGGCTACCGATACCAGGCAACCTTACGCGTACCGGAAAGTTCCGTATACAGTCTGGCGGAGATTACAATCGGATTCGACAATCGGACGGAGATAAAAAAAGCGGAATAAATTCCGCTTTTTACTTATTCTTGTTTCTTTGCCCGGGCAGGCTTTTTGCCGCCTTCCCTGCGTTTGTTGTTATTCCGGTTACCGCCTTTTCCGTTTCCGCTTTTTTCGTTTCCGCCGCTCCGGCGTCCGCCGCCTTTGAAGTTGCTGCGTTTGCGTCCGTCATTGGAGCGCGGTTTATACTCTGGGGCTTCGCCCAATTCTTCCGGCACCGGTATCTTATAGATTTCCTTTTCCAGAAAATTCTCTATGCCCTTGAAGTTCGTCTGTTCCTTTTCGTTGACGAAAGTAAGAGCTACGCCGTCATTGTTGGCACGTGCCGTACGTCCGATGCGGTGTACGTAGTCTTCGCTGTCATGCGGCACATCATAATTGATAACCAAGCGGATATCGTCTATATCGATACCGCGCGCCACAATATCGGTGGCAACCAATATATTGACCCGACCCGCCTTGAACTCGTACATTACTTCCTCGCGCTGCGCCTGCTCGAGGTCGGAGTGCATTTCCCCGACGTTCAGCTTCATTTGCTTCAGCGCTTTGGTTACTTCTTTCACCTTCAGTTTGGAAGATGCGAAGATAATGACGCGTTCGGGCGTCTGCTCGGCGAAAAGACTGCGGATGATTCCTAACTTTTGGTTCTCATAGCATACATAAGCGGCCTGCACAATCTTTTCGGCAGGTTTGGAAACGGCAAGTTTCACTTCTGCCGGATCGTTCAGGATACTCTGCGCCAGTTGCTGTATCTTGGCAGGCATCGTAGCCGAGAACATAATGGTCTGACGTTCTTTAGGCAGGTATTTCACAATCTGCATAATGTCATCATAGAATCCCATGTCCAGCATGCGGTCTGCTTCATCCAGAATGAAGTAGGAGACGCGTGAAAGGTCTACATATCCCAGACTGAGATGCGCTATCAGGCGTCCCGGAGTTGCGATTACAACATCCGCACCCAAAGTCAGACCTCTTTTTTGCTGCTCGAAAAGCACTCCGTCATTACCGCCGTACACAGCCACGCTGCTCACCGGCATGAAATAGGAGAAACCCTCCATTTGCTGGTCTATCTGTTGCGCCAACTCCCGTGTAGGTGCCATTACTATACAGTTGATGGAATCTTCGGGATGCCCGCCTTCCGAAAGCTTGTTCAATATGGGCAACAGGTACGCGGCGGTTTTTCCGGTTCCGGTTTGTGCAACAGCTATCAAATCCCGGCCTTCGAGTATAACAGGTATTGATTTTTCTTGTATGGGGGTGCACTCGTCGAAACGCATTGCATCCAGTGCTTCAAGCACGTTGTCGTTTAATTTTAGTTCAGAAAACTTCATGAATTTCGTTATATTTGCCACAAAGATAATGCAAACCGAGAACAGAATAAAATGAACTTGTTCATTTTTTATGCCGAGGTGCAGCTTATTTTCGTATTTGGTACAAAGATAATGCAAACCGAAAGTAGAACAAAATAAGCTTGCTAAAAAATAAGCTCCTGCGATAATTAATTCTCGCAGGAGCTTACGCATATATGGTACGAACTTATTTTATCGCGGAATATCTATATAAGAATCTTTGAATCCCAGGAAGTAAAGCACTCCGTCCAGACCGATTGTGTTGATGGACTGCTTGGCATTTGCCACGACCTTAGGCTTGGCGTGGAAAGCGATACCCAATCCGGCGATACCCAGCATCGGCAAATCATTGGCGCCGTCACCCACCGCAATGGTTTGGGCTATGTCTACTTTCTCAACTTGCGCTATCAGGCGCAGCAGTTCGGCTTTGCGCTTGCCGTCCACTACATCGCCGAGATAACGTCCGGTCAGTTTGCCGTTCTCTATTTCCAGTTCATTGGCATAGACATAGTCGATACCGTATTTCTGCTGGAGATAACGCCCGAAATAAGTGAAACCGCCCGAAAGGATGGCAATCTTATAACCGTATTTCTTCAGAACATACATCAGGCGGTCAACACCTTCCGTAATAGGCAGGTTCTCGGCGATCTCCTGCATGACAGACTCGTCCAGGCCTTTCAGCAGAGCCACCCGCTCGCGGAAGCTTTCCGTAAAGTCTATCTCTCCACGCATGGCACGTTCCGTAATAGCCTTTACCTGCTCACCGACACCTGCACGTATGGCCAGTTCGTCTATAACCTCGGTCTCTATCAATGTAGAGTCCATGTCAAAGCAAATAAGGCGGCGCATACGACGATACATATTGTCCAGCTGGAAAGAAAAGTCCATTTCCAGTTCGCTGGCCAGTTGCATCAGCTGCTCCTGCATGGCTATGCGGTCTTTAGGTGTGCCTCGTACGGAGAACTCAATACAGGCGCGTGTTTTCGTATCGCATTCATCCAGCGGAATACGTCCCGTAAGGCGCTTGATGGCATCGATATTCATACCTTGCTCCGCCAGAATACGGGTAACCGCCGAAATCTGGCGGGCAGACAACTTACGTCCGAGCAGCGTGAGAATATAACGGTTCTTACCCTGCATGCTCACCCAGTTTTCATACTCTTGCGCCGTAATAGGATAGAAGCGGATAGTGACACCCAAAGACGATGCCTTGAAAAGCAACTCTTTCATGATAAAGCCGGAATGTTGTTCTTCCGTTTTACATAGGATACCCAATGACAGGGTGTTATGGATGTCGGCTTGTCCGATGTCGAGGATGGTCGCATCGTACTTGGCAAGAATTTCTGTAACCGAAGCCGTCAGTCCCGGACGGTCTTCACCTGTTACGCGGATAAGAATAAGTTCTGTACTTAATGGTTGCATAAGTTGTCTATTAATAGGATAACAAGCCACAAAAGTAAGGAAAAATCTCGCCTTTTATGCTAAATAACATAAAAAAGTGCACTAAAAAAGTGAGAAAATTGCTTGTTTATTTGGAAGTTACTTTAAGAATTACTTACCTTTGCACCCGATTTCAGAATTAAAGGCTTTGAGTATCAATGAATTCCTCTCATTGCAAGGTCTGAGAAGATGACGTTCCGGGAAGAAATCACTGCCAAAAAGGACAGTCCCGGATAGTATTAACCAAAATCGTGTTACATGAAATATGTAAAATGGATTTTTGTTGTATTACTAATTGGTTCCTTGACTTCTTTTGTAGAAAAAGACAAACCGACCGGCGGTTTGAATGTGGGTGACATAGCCCCGGACTTTAAAATCCAATCTATGTCTGCCGGGCAACCGTTAGCCGAACTTTCAGACATGAAAGGCAAATATGTGTTGCTTAGCTTTTGGGCAAGTTATGACGCGCACTCCCGGATGCAAAACGCAAGTTTGAGCAATGTGCTTCGTTCCGCTTCCCGCAATGAAAATGTGGAAATGGTTTCCGTCTCATTCGATGAGTACCAATCTATTTTTAAGGAAACTGTTCGTAAGGACCAAATAGTTACGCCCACTTGTTTCGTGGAAACTAAAGGCGAGTCCTCCGGCTTATTCAAGAAATATCGCTTAGGCCGCGGATTTACTAACTATTTATTAGATGAGAATGGTGTGATTATTGCCAAAAACATCTCTGCTGCAGAGCTTTCAGCTTACTTGAATTAAGCGCTTCAATGCACAACGCTGCAACGAAGGGATTAAAGAACCTGTAAGAAGAAAGTGGGGTTTCTTCCGACAACGGGCGGTCTGTCCGCCTGAAAAGAAGGAAGAACAAAACAAAAGAGGAAATGAATACAACAAAAAAGCCGTCCCGCACTTGTGGAAACACAAGAGCGGGACGGCTTCTTATTTTAAATATCCTGTGATTTGCCTTGGCGACAGCTTCCTGCAATTACTTACTTCGGCGCTTTCTTATACAGGTAGAATGCTATGAATGCATAAAGCAGGTTCGGTATCCATACCGCAATGACGGGCGGCACATTACCGTTCACCGCAAATGTGGAGGCAATCGTTTGGAACAGAATGTACGAGAAACTTAATCCCAAGCCTATACCCAGATGCAATCCCATACCGCCTTTTGTCTTTTTCGAAGAAAGAGATACACCTATCAGCGTCAGGATGAACGAGGCGAAAGACATGGCTATACGTTTATGATATTCTATCTCGAACTCCTTGATATTGGCAAAACCACGCTGCCGTTGCCTGTCTATGTACTCGCTCAGCTGAGGGCTGGTAAGCATCTCCTGCTGGTTCTTCATGATAAGGAAGTCGGCAGGCTCCATAAACAGGATGGTATCCAGCCGCTCTCCTTTGACGATACTTTCGCGCATACCGTCCATTTCACGAATCATGTAGTCTTTCACTTTCCATTTATGCACGGCTGCCGTATCGTAGGTGATGCTGCGTGCAGTGAGGTGAGACACCAGCTGTTTGTCCTTGAACTTATCGAGTGAAAAGCGATAACCCGTTTTGCTGTAATCCTCAAAACGCTCTATATAGGCAATGACTCCCGAATCGACTTCCAACTGAATATTGCGGGCTGTGGTGGACTTACGGGGCTTATAGTATTTATCCTCGAAATTAAGTCGCGTGACGCTGCCTTTAGGAATGACGTACGAACCGAGACAGAACGTAGTGATCGCGATGATAGCCGCCGACACCATATAAGGACGCAGCATACGCTTAAAGCTCATTCCCGTAGAGAACATTGCGATAATCTCCGAGTTCTCCGCAAGCTTGGAAGTAAAGAAGATTACCGCGATAAAGACGAACAGCGGGCTGAACAGATTGGCAAAGTAGGGGATGAAGTTCATGTAGTAATCGAAGATAATGGCTTTCCACGGCGCTTCATGGGACATAAAGCGATCCATTTTCTCATTAAAGTCGAATACTACGGCGATGGAGATAATCAGGGCTATGGCAAACACGTATGTTCCCAGGAACTTCTTGATGATGTACCAGTCCAGCCGCTTGAGGAACTTGTTTTTCCCGACAGGCAGTTTTATATTTTTCAGTATCTTCCGGTCAATCTTGCTCATAATCTTGTCGATACACGTTGTACCATCATCGGTTTCCATGTAGAGAAATCACCGGCGATAATATGCTTGCGGGCTTCACCGGCAAGCCAGAGGTAAAACGCCAGATTGTGAATGGAAGCAATCTGCATGGCCAGCAACTCCTGCGCATGGAACAGATGGCGCAGATAGGCCTTACTATATAATGTATCTACGTAAGATGCGCCGTCCGCCTCAATAGGAGAGAAGTCGGTTTCCCATTTCTTATTACGCATATTGATGATACCGTCTTTGGTGAACAGCATACCGTTACGTCCGTTGCGTGTAGGCATCACGCAGTCGAACATGTCAACTCCGCGTTCGATGCCTTCCAGAATGTTCACAGGCGTACCTACCCCCATCAGATAACGGGGTTTGTCTTTCGGAAGAATCTCATTCACCAACTCTATCATTTCGTACATCTTCTCCGTAGGTTCACCTACGGCCAGACCGCCGATTGCATTACCCTCGGCTCCTTTAGAGGCTATGAACTCCGCCGACCGTTTACGCAGGTCGGGATAGACACATCCTTGCACAATAGGGAAAAGCGCCTGATGATAACCGTACTTGGGCTCCGTTTCGTTGAATCGCGTGATGCAACGGTCCAGCCAACGGTGCGTCATTTCCATCGACTTCTTGGCATAGGCATATTCCGCATCGCCCGGAGTACATTCGTCAAACGCCATCATTATGTCCGCTCCGATAGTACGCTCGATGTCCATTACCCTCTCCGGAGTGAAGACGTGCTTGCTTCCGTCGATGTGCGAACGGAACTCGGCGCCTTCTTCGCGCAGCTTGCGGATACCCGCCAATGAAAAGACCTGGAAACCGCCGCTGTCGGTCAGCATCGGACGGTCAAAGCCGTTGAACTTATGCAGTCCGCCGGCTTTCTCTATAACATCCAATCCGGGACGCAAATAAAGATGATAGGTATTCCCTAATATAATCTGCGCCTTTATATCTTCTTTCAATTCTGTCAGATGCACGCCTTTTACGGTCCCCAACGTACCTACCGGCATAAAGATGGGAGTTTCAATCTGCCCATGGTCAGTGGTAATCAAACCTGCACGCGCATTCGTCTTGCTGTCTGTGTACTGTAACTCAAATGTCATTCTTCTTACTTTTCTATCTTTTCTTTTTTAACGGACAAGTCGATGGCATCAGCTACCTTTTCATCAGTCAGCGCAATGGCAAACACCTCTTTTACGTCTTTCACATAGTGGAAAGTCAGTCCTTTCAGATAAATTTCCTGTATCTCTTCAATGTTCTTACGGTTCTCGTCGCTGAGAATAATCTCCTTGATGCCGGCACGTTTGGCAGCCAGAATCTTTTCTTTGATGCCACCGACGGGAAGCACCTTTCCACGGAGCGTGATTTCACCCGTCATGGCAAGGTTGGCTTTTACTTTTCTCTGCGTAAGTGCGGATGCCAGCGAAGTAGCCATCGTTATACCTGCCGACGGACCATCCTTGGGAATAGCTCCTTCGGGAACATGAACATGGATATTCCAGTTGTCGAAAATATCTTCATCGAGATTCAGCAACGAAGCATGTGCCTTAATGTACTCCAGCGCCAGCATAGCCGACTCTTTCATTACATCACCCAAGTTTCCGGTCAGCGTCAGGCGGCCGCCTTTGCCGCGACTGAGACTGGTTTCGACGAACAGAATCTCACCGCCGACAGCAGTCCACGCCAAGCCGGTAACCACACCGGCATATTCATTGCCTTGATACTTGTCGCGCGTATATTCGGGAGCGCCCAGGAATTCGTACAAATCGCCCGGCTTAATTTCGGTCTTTGCGAAATAACCGTCCGTAGCATATTGACGAGCCGATTTGCGCAGAATCTTTCCAATCTTCTTCTCCAACTCACGCACACCGCTTTCACGGGTATAAGACTCTATAATCGCTTCCAGCGTATTCTTGGGAATCTTGATATCGTTTTTCTTCATACCGTTTGCTTCCAACTCTTTGGGAACCAAATGGCGACGGGCAATCTCTATCTTTTCCTCGGTGATATAACCGCTTACTTCAATCAACTCCATGCGGTCGAGCAACGGTCCGGGAATCGTATTCAGATTATTGGCGGTAGCAATGAACATTACTTTCGACAAATCATAATCCACATCCAGGAAGTTGTCGTGGAACGTAGTATTCTGCTCCGGGTCGAGTACTTCGAGCAGAGCGGAAGAGGGGTCTCCCTGACGGTCGGCGCTCACCTTGTCTATCTCATCCAATATAAATACCGGATTTGAAGAGCCGGCTTTAATCAAACTTTTGATGATGCGTCCCGGCATCGCTCCGATATAAGTCTTGCGATGTCCGCGTATTTCGGCTTCATCGTGCACGCCACCCAAAGACATACGGATATACTTCCGCTTCAAAGCAGCCGCAATAGAACGCCCCAAAGAGGTTTTACCCACACCCGGAGGGCCATACAGGCAGATAATAGGCGACTTCATGTCTCCCTTCAACTTCAATACGGCGAGGTGTTCCAATATACGCTCCTTTACTTTCTCCAAACCGTAATGGTCTTTATTCAACGTCTTCTCGGCATTGGTCAGGTTCAGATTATCCGTTGTATAAACGCCCCACGGCAGACTCATCATGGTTTGCAGATAGTTCAGTTGCACACTGTAATCGGGCGATTGCGGATGCATGCGCTCTAACTTATCCACTTCTTTCAGGAAGGTGCTTTTTACTTCTTCATTCCATTTTATGGTTTCCGCTTTTTTACGCATCTCTTCCAATTCCTGCTCCTGGCTGCCGCCACCCAGTTCATCCTGAATGGTTTTAATCTGCTGTTGCAAGAAATACTCGCGTTGCTGCTGGTCTATATCCTCGCGGGCGCGCATCTGGATAGATTCCTTGATTTCGGCGAGCTGAACTTCCCGGTTCAGAATTTCGAGCAAACGATAGGTGCGGGCACGCAATGCGTCAATGCGCAGCAACTCTATCTTTTCATCCTTCTTCAAGGGCAGGTTGGTGCAGATAAAGTCCACCAGAAACATCGGGTTGGTAATGTTCTTGATGGCAAATGCAGAATCCTGCGGAAACATATCCGAAGATTTGATATAGCGTACGGTCAAGTCTTTGCACGCTTCTACCAATGCCTGGAACTCCTTATCGTCTTTTGTGGGAATTTCCTCATTAAGCGTGCTTACACGTCCTTTCAAATATGGAGTAACTCCCGTTATCTCTTTCAATTCAATGCGCTTGGAGCCTTGCAGGATAACGGTAGTCGTTTGATCCGGCATTTCCAGCACACGGACAATCTTGGCAACCGTACCTATTGTATGCAGGTCCTCAAACAAAGGCGTTTCCGTATCAGCTACTTTCTGACACACCACGGCGATATATGTACCTTTCTTTTCTGCCTCACGCACCAATTTCAGGGAAGATTTTCTTCCGACAGACACCGGCATAAACACACCCGGAAACAAAACCATGTTCCGCAGAGGTAATACCGGCAGGATTTCATCAACCTCAATATCCATCAATTGTTCTTCATTCCCCTCAAAATCAGCAATTACAGAAAACGCATTTTCATTCCTATCTTCGATATCACTCAAGTAATTTCTTTTCTTCATCTCATTCTTTTTAGTTTATGTCATATTGGCAGGCCAATAAGGCGTCTGCAAAGTTAGCTATTTCTTCTATTAAATAGGCGTTCCTTTCTTTAAAAAGACAAAAACGATGCCAAAATTGCCGCTATTTTGGCGGCTTTGATTATTTTTGAGTCCGATTAACAAAAACAAATATGCCGAATCCTTATTTCCAGTTCAAACAATTTACCGTCCGGCACGACAAATGCGCCATGAAAGTAGGTACAGACGGAGTGCTATTAGGGGCGTGGGCTCCGGTTCAAGATGCTAAACGGATTCTTGATGTAGGAGCGGGTAGTGGTCTAATATCCTTACAATTAGCGCAGCGTAATCCGGAAGCCGCAATTACCTCTGTCGAAATAGACCCGGCAGCGGCGGCGCAAGCCCAAGAGAATATTCAATCGTCCCCCTGGAGCCATCGGATGGAAGTGGTATGCTGTGACTTCCGCAAGTATCATCCGGAAGACAGATTCGACCTGATTGTTTCCAACCCGCCTTATTTTGTCGATGCCCTGAAATGCCCGGACAATCAGCGCTGCATGGCACGGCACACGAGTGAACTGAGCTATGAATTGCTCTTCGGACATTCGGCGCATTTCTTATCGGAACGGGGAAGTATAAGCATTATTATTCCGGCGGAAGTTGAAAAGACGGTGGTTGATACAGCTTGGAAGTATAATTTTCATCCACATCGCCGCTTGTATGTTTTTACCAAACCCGGAAAACCTTGCCGACGCGTGTTATTGACTTTCGGCTATCAGGATGTACCATGTATCGAGGACAGTCTTTACATAGAAGGAGAGAAGCACGGACAGTTTACCCCGGAGTACATCGCCCTGACCAAAGACTTTTATTTGAGAATGTAAGCTGTACAAATTCGTCTTGCGGAATAAATATATTCAGCCTGAGAGACGGATATATTTGTCTTGTGAGACGAATTAATTCGTCTCGGGAGATGGTTTTATTTATCCCACGAGACAAATCCTTATATAGCAAAAGAACAAGGATTCACCCGCTAACCCGTATAAACAGGTGTGTGGAAGGTGAAGGGTAAAAGTACAAACCCGGTTTATTTATGTATAATCCATCGTCGTCGGAGAGTATCTATGATACAAAAAAACGAGCCACTGAATTTCAGTAGCTCGCTTTTTGTCGGGGTAGCGGGATTCGAACCCACGACCCCCTGCTCCCAAAGCAGGTGCGCTAACCGGACTGCGCTACACCCCGAGTGCTTTACTTCTTAAAAGCGAGTGCAAAGGTAAAATCTTTTTTGATATAGACCAAATCTTTTTATGATTTTATCTGAAATAAAATTATAAAAGTCTGGGAAACAATATACGGGAACAGTTAATTATTCTCTGCCTCTTTGATACGTTCTCTTTTATATCTATTTTTGTAGAAATAATCTTAATAAAATCAGAGAATATGAAGTTGACCAAACCTATTTTACTTGTTACCGTTATTCTGTTGGGATGTGCTTCCTGCAAAAATAAAGCCGGAAACACAGAACAGGAAAGCGCAAAGCCCGGTACAGAGGAGATTAACGATTCCGTATATCATGCACAAGGCGTAGTTATGGATGCTACCATGAATGGATTCACAATGGTTACCCCGAAAAACGACACCTTATATATAAGTACAATGGATCAGGATATCGCCTTGGAAGAAGGACTATCAGTAGGAGATACATTAGAGGTTTCTTACACGGTTACCGAAGATGAACCCGGCATTAACATTGCATCTGCCATAACGAAAATACATTAACTCACTTTTAAAAACATATAGTATGAAGAAACTTTTATTGGCAGCCGCCGTATTGGTTATTGCAATGGCCGCTTGTAATGAAAAGCAAAGCAAAGACTCTATCATTGGCTCATGGGTAATGCCTATCGAAGGACAGCCGGGAAAAATGCAGGGTATCAAACTGGAAGAGGGCGGGGATGCATCTTCCATTAATATGGCTACGCTGGTATATAAATATTGGGAGCAACAAGGAGATGAACTTTATCTCACGGTAAAAAGCATTGGTAACGGTATGGAGATAGAGGGGATAGACACCTTAAGAATTGAGAAACTTACGGCTGACTCATTAATCTTAAATTCCAATTACGGCTATACACTACGTTATGTAAGAAAAAAGTAAGATAATAAAGGGGAATGCGCAACAGTGTCCGTATTCCCTTTCCTTTTTATACCAAAAGAACCATTATTTCATTCTTGCAGCAATAGCCAGCAGTACCCCAAGCACAACACCCAAAATAGCGGCAAACAAAACTCTTACCTCGCCCGGTAACAAGAAAGTAATGGTGTGGGCGGGGTACCAGAAAAAAGGAATCGTTTTCTTAAAAACAAAATTCCATTGCGCATCCCAATTAAGATGCGTAATGATACGCGTCATCGGGATAGGGGTAATAAGACTGCGAAGCGAACCGCCACAATCCAGAATATGTGTATCCGTTATCTTGTGAAATGTCATGAATACAGGGGCAAAGATTGTGTTCATGGCAACAGAGATAGCCAGAGCAATCCATAACTTGTCCAAACAGAAACCGCCGTTAATTATCACCGAGGCATCCGCTATCCCCATATACTCCATAAACTGCGGCACACCTTTAGAAAAGACAATCATCGCCATATTGATTCCCATCCCTAAAATACCCCATACAACCGCACGGGAAAGTACTCCGAATCCTTTTCTGTTATATACTCCGGCACTGATGCGAAGCCCCAGCATCTCACCTAAAGTAGCAAGCACTCCGAATTTCAGGAAACTCATTACCATACCATGTGTGGCATTGAAAGACTTATACCAGCCGTAAACCGCATCACTCACGAAAAAAGGTAAGAAGATTACGATTAGGACGAAAACGAAAAGGAAATCTTGCTTTTTCATTCAAATGCTGTGCTTTTCATTAATAATAACGGCAAACATACTAAAATAAATTCAATATCAAAGCAATCAGACAAGTAAAACCGGTAAATCAAAGCAAAAGTACGTTTTATCCTTTTATTATCAAGAAAAAAGGCAGAATTCAAATGAAATCCTGCCTCTCTCTGTAATTTGGAAATACAATCTCTTATTGCTTGTTTTTCATATATTCATCAGCTTTCTCCTTAGCACGAGCTACTCGTTTCGCCGTATCCGGATGAGATGAAAACATCTTTTGGAATTTAGACTCCTTGGGAGCTTCCGCTGAAAGTTCCAGCAGTTTATTCAAAGCATTATACATGGCATAAGGATCCAAATTATTCTTTATAGAAAATTCAAAACCGTAATCGTCCGCTTCCGTTTCCTGCTTTTGGGAGTATTGCGCACCCGCCAAAGCTTCCGCCATAGCGCCTAACTCGGAATCAGTCAGCTTTGATACGGTAGAGCTTGCAGCGCCTGCGGCATTCTTCACTGCAGAACGAAGATAAGCGCTCTTCATAGCATCTTTGGAGTCTGTATGAATTACATGGCCTATCTCATGACCTACCACAGCCATCACTTCATCATCCGTCATAATATCCATTAACCCGGCGCAAATACGTACGCTGCCGTCACCGCAAGCAAAAGCGTTCACGTCGATAACTTCATAAACGCCAAAGTTTACTTTCAGACCATCCACCTCTTTAATATGCCCGGTCAGTTTTTCCAGACGCTTACCATACTCCGTATCAGGTTTGGTCAAAGGATTGTGAGTATCCATCCATTGCATATACTCCTTACTCATAGCTGCAATATCCGCATCCGAAAGAGTTATAGCTTTAGCGGCATCAGTGCCGGCCTGAACAACCTTACCTACATTTATTTTCTTACCGCCAATTTTAAACTGCGCATAGGCAGTTGTAGTGTAAGTCATTCCGCATACAATAGCGGCGAAAATCAGAATTTGTTTTTTCATGTTGTTTGGTTTGTTTTAATGGATTATTTTATAAAAGAAAGCCGTTTAACCGACCCACGATTAAACGGCTTTTATCTTTGCTTTAATTCTTCATTCTTTTACTTGATTATTCCCAATTCCCTGAAGCATTTAGTCAACTTCTCAACGGCATAATCTACTTGTTCCTTAGTATGAGTAGCCATCAATGCTACGCGTACCAATGTATCTTGAGGAGCGCATGCAGGCGGAATTACCGGATTGATAAAGATACCTTCATCAAAAGCCATCTTCGTTACGACAAATGTCTTCTCCGTATCACGCACATACAAAGGTATGATAGGCGATTCGGTTTCGCCAATCTCAAAACCGGCATCACGGAAACTCTTCAATGCGTAATTGGTAATATCCCATAGGCGTTGAATGCGTTCCGGTTCTGATTTAATAATATGGAGAGCTTCACGGGCTGCAGCCGTTGCTCCCGGCGTACTGCTTGCCTGGAATATATAAGAACGGGCATTGTGACGCAACCAATTGATGACATCTTTGTCACCCGCGATAAAACCGCCGATAGAAGCCAATGACTTACTGAAAGTTCCCATTATCAGGTCGATATCTTCGGTCACTCCGAAATGGTCGCAAACACCACGGCCTTGCTTACCGAATACACCCAAACCGTGAGCTTCGTCCACATAAATACTGGCATTATATTTCTTTTTCAAACGAACGATTTCCGGCAAATTAGCCAAATCACCCTCCATTGAGAATACGCCATCTACAACAATCAGCTTTACGGCATCCGGCTCACACTTCTGGAGTTCCTTTTCAAGGTCTTCCATATCATTGTGCTTATACTTTAATTGTGTAGCGAAAGAAAGGCGGCGTCCGTCTACGATAGAAGCATGGTCACGGTCATCACAAATAATGTAATCACCACGTCCTACCACCGCGGGAATAATACCTTCATTTACAGTAAAACCGGTAGAAAAACAAAGAGCTTCGTCTTTGCCTACGAATTCGGCCAATTCCTTTTCCAATTCAACATGTATATCAAGAGTACCATTCAGAAAACGGGAACCGGCACAACCTGTACCATATTTTTCAGTGGCAGCTATTGAAGCGTCAATGATTCGTTTGTCGTATGTCAGTCCCATATATGCGTTCGAACCGAACATCAGAACCTTTTTGCCATCCATCATCACCTCTGTATCCTGGTGGCTGTTAATTGTGCGGAAATAAGGGTATACCCCTTTTGCCATAAATTGTTGCGGCAAATCATATTTCGCGAATTTGTCTTGCAGTAAACCCATGAAATGTCTTTTATATAATGAATATTTAATTCTATTAAAAACAAGTTCTTAAAAACAGGGGGCAAAGATAGCAAAATATGTTGTTATCTGTTCCATTTACTCTAAAAAATCTGCTCTAACTCGTTTTAAGAGATTCATATGGTTAAAATTTAAAGGATTTATATTACTTTTGCATGACAGAAAACCCCATAGTAATATCCGTTTAAATGGACGATAGTAAAAAGAAAATATCATTTATAATAAATCCCATATCCGGTACGCAGGGTAAGGAGCAAATATTGAAATGGCTCGATGAAAAGCTGGATAAGAGCCGCTACATACCGGAAGTAATTTATACGGAATGGGCAGGGCACGCCGTTGAAATAGCCGCCCGGAAAGCTAAAGAAGAGGTTTTTGCCGTTGTTGCCATCGGCGGAGACGGAACAATCAACGAGATAGCACGCTCATTGGTGCACACCAAAACGGCATTGGGCATCATCCCATGCGGTTCCGGCAACGGGTTGGCACGCCATCTGCAGATTCCCATGGAGGCCAAAAAAGCAATTGATATTATCAATGAGGGATTGATAGATATCATTGACTATGGTAAAATCAATGATGTTCCTTTTTTCTGTACCTGCGGAGTAGGATTCGACGCATTTGTCAGTCTGCAATTTTCCAAAGCCGGCAGGAGAGGCCCGCTCATATATCTGGAGAAGACACTGCTTGAAAGCCTCAAGTACAAGCCGGAAACATATGAGTTGGAAATGGATGGCAGTACCTCGCGATACAAAGCTTTCCTGATAGCATGCGGCAACGCCTCACAATATGGAAATAACGCCTATATAACCCCACAGGCCACGTTAAATGACGGATTGCTGGATGTTACTATTTTGGAGCCTTTTACCGTATTGGACGTACCGGCATTATCATTCCAGTTGTTCAACAAGACTATCGACCAAAACAGCCGTATAAAGACTTTCCGTTGTAAAACACTTCGTATTCACCGTTCCAAACCGGGAGTGATACATTTCGATGGAGACCCGATGATGATGGGAGAAAACATCGATGTGAATATCCTTAAAAGAGGCTTACAGGTTATTGTACCCAAGAATGCCGAAAAAGACACTTCAAACGTATTGCAACGTGCCCAGGATTACATCAATGGCCTGAAACAAATAAATGAAGCCATAATGGAAGACATTACCCATACGAATAGAAGGATATTGGATAAAGGCAAGGAACAAATAAAAAGACTCAGAAAGAATTAAACTCTACGAGTGACGTTGCAGCTGTTTTAGGATTGATAATTTTACTGTCAACTGCTAGATACGGTTGTTTTTTGAAATAAACTCTTCTGTTTTGATACGTCTGTAATATGTTTTATGTATTTTTGCATGATATTTATGCAGTAAAGTGCATTGTATAGCCAAAAGAATAAATTATAAAGTTATATATAATAATATGTATAGATCACACACCTGTGGAGAATTGCGTATCTCCGACGTTAATAAGCAAGTGACGCTGGCAGGTTGGGTACAGCGCAGCCGTAAAATGGGAGGTATGACATTCGTAGACCTTCGCGACCGTTACGGAATCACCCAATTAGTATTTAATGAAGAAGTAGATGCCGAACTTTGCGAGCAGGCCAACCGCTTGGGCCGTGAATTCGTAATTCAAATAGTAGGAACGGTAAATGAGCGTTTCAGCAAAAACAAAAATATTCCTACGGGAGATATCGAAATCATCGTTTCGGAACTGAATGTGCTTAATTCAGCTTTAACTCCGCCTTTCACAATCGAAGATAATACGGACGGCGGCGATGATATCCGTATGAAATACCGTTATCTGGACTTACGCCGCGCCGCAGTACGCAAGAATCTGGAGTTGCGTCATAAAATGACAATCGAGGTACGTAAATATCTGGATAGCAAAGGATTCATTGAAGTAGAGACTCCTCTTCTCATCGGTTCCACCCCGGAAGGCGCGCGTGACTTTGTTGTTCCCTCACGTATGAACCCGGGACAATTCTATGCACTGCCGCAGAGCCCTCAAACATTGAAGCAATTACTGATGGTTTCAGGCTTTGACCGCTACTTCCAAATCGCGAAATGTTTCCGTGACGAAGACCTCCGTGCCGACCGCCAACCGGAATTTACACAAATCGACTGTGAAATGTCTTTTGTACAACAAGACGATGTAATCGAGCTCTTTGAAGGTATGGCAAAGTACCTTTTCAAGGAAATTCGTGGTGTTGAGTTGACAGAACCGTTCCAGCGGATGCCTTGGGCGGATGCCATGAAATATTATGGTAGCGACAAACCCGATTTGCGCTTCGGTATGAAGTTTGTGGAATTGATGGACATCATGAAAGGCCATGGTTTCTCTGTATTCGACAATGCCGCATATATCGGCGGTATTTGTGCGGAAGGCGCCGCAAGCTACACCCGCAAACAATTGGACGCCTTGACCGAATTCGTAAAGAAACCGCAAATCGGAGCAAAGGGTATGGTATATGCCCGTATAGAAGCTGACGGTACTGTAAAATCGAGTGTCGACAAGTTCTATACACAAGAAGTTCTGCAAGATATGAAAGCAGCCTTTGACGCAAAACCCGGCGACTTGATTCTTATCTTGAGCGGTGATGATGTAATGAAAACCCGCAAGCAACTGAACGAACTCCGTCTTGAAATGGGTAATCAATTAGGCTTACGCGACAAGAATAAGTTTGCATTGCTTTGGATAGTCGACTTCCCCATGTTTGAATGGAGTGAAGAAGAAGGTCGCTTAATGGCTATGCATCATCCGTTTACGCATCCGAAGGATGAAGATATTCCTTTGTTGGACACAGATCCTGCGGCTGTTCGTGCCGATGCTTACGATATGGTATGTAACGGTATTGAAGTGGGGGGGGGCTCTATCCGTATCCACGATGCCCAATTGCAGGCTAAGATGTTCGAAATATTGGGCTTCACACCGGAAAAGGCTGAAGAACAGTTCGGCTTTTTGATGAATGCCTTCAAATTCGGCGCACCTCCTCATGGCGGTTTGGCTTACGGCCTTGACCGTTGGGTAAGCATCTTTGCCGGCCTCGACAGTATCCGTGACTGCATTGCATTCCCGAAGAATAACTCCGGCCGCGATGTCATGTTGGATGCGCCTTCGGCCATCGACCAAAAGCAATTGGATGAACTGAACCTTATTGTTGAGGTAAAAGAATAAAAACCAGAGAACAGGAGAGAGTGAAAGAGTCCACACGTATTTGCCGTTTTGCAGTAATCGGTACGCTAAACGCCTTAATAACAGCAATCACCATCTGGATAATGATGGATGGATTGGATATTAATTACATGCTCTCCAATGTCACTGCATATATACTGGCACAGACTCATAACTTTATCTGGTGCAAGTATTGGATATTCCCAACAGAAAAAAAGAGCAACACTTGGCGACAAGTGCTGCTCTTTTCCATAGCCTTCGGAATGGCTTATTGCGCACAATTCCTTTTCCTCATCGGATTGGTAGAGGGGTTGAATTGTGATGAATATCTCGCCCAGTTCTTGGGACTATTTGTATATGGCGGAGTTAACTTCTTGATGAACAGAAAGGTCACGTTCAAATAAAAGCACTCCTTTCCTTTAATCTAAGAAGCGTTTGATCAATCCCTCATAAGCATCGATTCTGCGGTCGCGCAAGAACGGCCACCAACGGCGAACATTCTCCGAACGTTCCATATCCACTTCCACTACAATATTTTCCGGCTGCTCATTACCTGCTTGTGCCAAAAATTCACCTTGCGGCCCAACCACAAAGCTATTTCCCCAAAACCGGATACCGTTTGTCTGCATGGAAGGATCGGGTTCATGTCCCACACGATTCACCGAAATAACCGGAAGACCGTTTGCTACGGCATGTCCACGCTGAGAGATTATCCATGCGTTGAGCTGACGGGCTTTCTCATCATCTGTATCACTGCTTTCCCAACCGATAGCGGTAGGATAAATCAATAATTCGGCTCCTTTCAGCGCCATAAGACGAGCAGCTTCGGGATACCACTGGTCCCAACAAACCAAAACGCCCAATTTCCCCAAAGACGTCTGTATAGGTTCAAATCCCAAATCTCCGGGGGTAAAATAGAACTTTTCATAATAAGCCGGATCGTCCGGAATGTGCATCTTGCGATATTTCCCGGCAATACTTCCGTCACGTTCAAAAACAACAGCCGTATTATGATATAAACCCGGAGCGCGTTTTTCAAATAACGAGGTTACCAATACAATGTTGTTGGCAGCCGCCAACTCTGAATAGAAACCGGTTGACGGTCCGGGAATAGGTTCCGCCAAGTCAAACAGTTGGGTATTCTCCGTCTGGCAGAAATAGAGTGAGTTGTGCAGTTCCTGCAACACCACTAACTGTGCACCATGAGTGGCACATGCTTCGATGCTCTTGGCCAGATTCATCAGATTAATGCGCATATCCGCAACATTTGCCTGCTGAATAATACCGACTTTTATTTTTCTCATAATCTATATTTCTTTTGAATGTTTTTCTTTTTGTCTATCTGATTACTCCTATCGGATATTGCATCGTGACACAGTGCAGCGAACCATGTTGTTTTATCAAAGCACGACAGTCTATACCTACAATCTCATGTCCGGGAAAAGCTTCTTGCAACACCTCTTTGGCGCGGATATCATTCTCCGGCTGATTATACGTAGGATATAACACTGCATCATTCATTATCAAAAAGTTAGCATACGTAGCCGGCAGCCTTTCTCCCTCCACTTCTATTTTATCGGCCATTGGCAGTGCCAACAGTTTATAAGGTTCTCCTGCGAGTGTTCGGAACGTTTTAAGCTGCTCTTCCATTCGATACAATTCCTCATAATGTTCATCATTCACATCCCGGCACTGCACATAAGCAATCGTATCCGGCGAGCACAAACGGACAAGCGTATCTATGTGGCTGTCCGTATCATCTCCGGCCAAATATCCATAATCCAGCCAAAGTACCCGTTCAAGATGAAAGGCGGAGCGAAGATACTCCTCAATCTCCACTTTATTTAGCTGACCATTACGGTTAGGCGACAGCAGGCACTCCGAAGTGGTAAGCAATGTTCCCATACCGTCACTTTCAATGGAACCGCCTTCCAGCACAAAACCTAAACGGTTCACATAGCGGCCTTTTAGAATTCCGGTTTCAACAGCCCGGCGTGTTATTTGATTGTCTTTGTCCGAAGCGAATTTCAACCCCCAACCGTTAAATGTAAAATCAAGCAGAGAAGGCCCTTCCGTATCTATCATAGTGATAGCTCCATGGTCGCGTGCCCAAGTATCATTCGTCTCACACTCCAGAAAACGAACATTATCCATGTTGACCGTCATGGAGATTTGCTTTTTTACTTCCTCCGGTTCCGGAGTTACGATTAGCAGCAACTCCCGCTTTGCTATTTCGGAAGCAATGGCAATAAAACATTGCTGTACCTCTTCCAGCATATAAGCCCAGTCGGTATTCGCATGAGGCCATGTAAGCTGTATACCGCTCTGTAAAGTCCATTCTGCAGGCAGGTGAGGAGCACGTGTTTCCACCTGGAAGGTCATATTCTTGCCAAAACGCACTTGGCAATCTTTTTCCGTTCCTCCACCCAAGGGAAGTCCAACAAAATATCCCATATCATTCTAAGTCATTTAATTCGTTAAGTAAGGCAATGAAACTCGAGTACCGATATTCCTGAATCTCAATCTTCGTAAAGCCCTATTCTGCATTTCCCTAGTTCTACTTTAGAATTCTGAATCTCAGCTCTACGTTTCCATATCTCGACTAAGGTTCGGAATACATTTATTTCTTTTCTTCCTTAGGCTTTCTGTCAAAGAACGGATTCTTGGAAGATGCGCTGACCGGAATAGCGAATACAGCCTTGCAATCTTTCAGCCAATTCATTCGCTGCGCAGCCAACCCCGCAGAAAACATTACCCGGGTATCTACCCTCATATCGGCGGCCATAGCGCAAGCCGATCCGACGGCAATCCCCACATCAACTGTATTCAAGGCGCATGGTACCCCCTCGGAACGTCCGGCACAAGTTGGAAAACCACAATGTCCGCAGTTCAAACCTTGCGCCTGCTCGCGCGTACCTATTATAACGACACATTCGGCCTGTAAGACATTTGCGGCATCACGAAGAAAGAACTTCATGCCCAGCTCTTCGGCCATGGTAATCATTTTTTCCGAAAGCTTTTTCAAATCTTCTCCCGTAACCAGCGCTGTCTCAATTACATCTACACCTTTTCCTTTAGGCGCCGTACGTGCGGCGGTCATCATTTGTCTCGCCACATTGAGCACATGTTCATGGCGGCAATCCCGTTCGTTTTGTATCATACTTTTTCCTGAATTAATTAGTGATACAAAGATAAAAGTATAAAGTTATCTTTGCAAATCTTTTTTCCTTACCTTTGCAATAAAGACTAAAGTATTTATTTATGCTACAAATAGAGGATGCCAGTATTGCATACGGTGATGAGATATTATTCTCCAAATTCAACCTGCAATTGAAAAGGGGAGAGATTGCCAGCATTTCCGGTTCGTCGGGATGCGGGAAGACATCTCTTCTCAATGCCATACTGGGTTTTACTCCGTTAAAAGAAGGACGTATTACAGTCAATAACATCATATTGGATAAAAACAGCATAGACCTCATTCGCAAACAAATAGCTTGGATTCCACAAGAATTGGCACTTCCGTTAGAATGGGTAAGAGACATGATTCAACTACCTTTCGGTCTAAAAGCCAATCGAACCACACCGTTTTCCGAAACACAATTGTTCAACTGCTTTGAGGAATTAGGACTTGAAGGAGAACTATATTATAAGCGTGTAAATGAGATATCCGGCGGACAACGCCAACGTATGATGATAGCCGTAGCTTCCATGATTAACAAATCTTTAATCATCGTAGACGAGCCAACCTCTGCGCTCGACTCTGGCTCTACGGAGAGAGTACTTGCCTTTTTACGGCATCAAACCCGTAAGGGAACCGCTGTGCTGGCTGTGTCACACGACAAAGATTTTGCCGAAGGATGTGACCGGCATATAATAATGTAATCAACCTGATAAAAATAAAACCATGAGTTTTGCCGGATTTGTCTTTGATATGATACGCCGTGATAAGGAGAATCGCAATTTATGTCTTCTTCGCCGGGAACGTTTCAATGAGCGTTTAGATAAAATGTACAAAGGGCATGGTATGCCACGAAACACAACAGCAGAAGACATGGAAAAGATAACCAGACTTACCCGGCAAAAGGAATATTCCGAGCAGAGGTACACCGTGCGGATGATGTTGATTATTATGGGAATTTGTATTCTTACTGCGTCTGTATTGGTTTTCATATTTACCCGCTAATTCCATAAGAAAAAAAAGGCCTACCGAAATACTAATGAATTTTCCAAGATTTATTAATAAATTCTTCCGTAATTTATTAATAGCGCTACCTTTGCATTACAAGCTATCGGAAATATTTATGGGAACTATCGACATATCATACCTCAGCCTGGGCATCGGACTACTTCTACTATTAATACCCTTATTCTATATATGGAAGTTCAAGACAGGTCTGCTGCGTGCAACTCTCATCGGTACGGCGCGTATGATTGTGCAGCTTTTCTTCATCGGCGTCTATCTGAAATTCCTTTTTCTGTGGAATAATCCGTGGATTAATTTTCTATGGGTAATCGTCATGATACTCGTAGCTTCGCAAACGGCATTGGCACGCACACAACTGAAACGCAAGATATTACTGATACCTATATCCATAGGCTTTCTGTGTAGTGTGGTCTGTGTGGGAATGTATTTCATAGGAATCGTGCTGCGTCTTGAAAATGTGTTCAGTGCCCAGTATTTCATTCCAATTTTCGGTATACTGATGGGGAATATGCTATCCAGCAATGTCATAGCCCTAAATACTTATTATAGCGGATTGAAACGCGAACAGCAACTTTACCGTTATCTGCTTGGCAACGGGGCTACCCGTACCGAAGCGCAAGCACCGTTTATCCGTCAGGCCATTATCAAGGCATTCAGTCCGCTCATCGCCAATATCTCCGTCATGGGCTTGGTCGCATTTCCCGGAACAATGATCGGACAGATATTAGGTGGGAGCAGTCCGAATGTCGCTATCAAATATCAGATGATGATTATGGTTATCACATTTACGGCATCTATGCTTTCGCTGATGATAACCATTTCATTGGCTTCGCGTAAGTCTTTCGACGCTTACGGAAAGCTACAACCTGTCATGATAGAAAAAAAAGTAAAAAGTAAACCGTAGTTCGCTACTTTTTCGTATATTTGCAACCAAATTTTCTACTGATAATGAAAATTAAGGAGATAGTAAGCGCCCTTGAACGGTTCGCGCCTCTGCCATTGCAAGACGGATTTGATAATGCCGGCCTGCAAATCGGATTGACAGATGCGGAAGCAACAGGGGCTTTGTTGTGTCTTGACGTTACTGAAGCCGTATTGGATGAAGCGATTGCGTTAGGATACAATCTTGTTATATCGCATCATCCGCTCATTTTTAAAGGTTATAAATCCATTACAGGAAAGGATTATGTGGAACGTTGTATCTTGAAAGCCATCAAGAACGACATTGTCATTTATTCCGCCCACACCAACCTTGATAATGCGCCGGAAGGAGTAAATTTCAAGATTGCCGAGAAAATAGGATTGAAGAATGTACGTGTACTGGAAGCTAAAGAAAACGCTTTGCTGAAGTTGGTCACATTTGTTCCTGCAGACCGGGCGGAAGAAGTACGCGCGGCATTGGCATCTGCCGGATGCGGATGTGTAGGCAATTATGATTCGTGCAGCTACAATGTGGAAGGTGAGGGGATGTTCCGTGCCCGTGAAGGCGCCAATCCTTATTGTGGGGAAATCGGTGAACTGCATGTGGAAAAAGAAGTGCGTATCGAAACCATTCTGCCAACTTACCGAAAAGCGGAAGTGATAAAAGCGTTACTTACCGCACATCCATACGAGGAGCCTGCATTTGATTTATATCCGTTGCAAAACTTTTGGCAACAGGCCGGAGCAGGCGTTATCGGCGAATTGGAAACTCCGGAAACCGAGTTGGAATTCTTAAAGCGTATCAAGAAAACCTTTGAAGCAGGTTGCCTGAGACACAACAAACTGACCGGACGCGAGATACAAACCGTTGCTCTATGTGGTGGTGCAGGGGCTTTCCTTATGCCGCTTGCCATACGCAACCATGCAGATGTCTTCATCACCGGCGAGATAAAATATCACGATTATTTCGGTCATGATACAGATATCCTGTTGGCGGAGATAGGGCATTACGAAAGCGAACAATATACAAAAGAAATATTTTATACAATAATCCGGGAGTTGTTTCCTAATGTTGAGGTTCAACAGAGCAAAGTGAATACAAATCCCATAAAATACATGTAATTAAAATGGCTAAAGAAGCAAAAAAAGATCCCCAGGAATTGACAGTGGAACAAAAACTGAAAGCCTTGTTCCAACTACAGACTATGTTGTCTAAAATCGATGAAATCAAGACGTTGAGAGGCGAGCTTCCTTTGGAAGTGCAAGACTTGGAAGATGAAATTGCCGGTTTGAGTACCCGCATCGAAAGAATCCAGTCGGAAGTTGCCGATTTGAAATCCGCTATCGCAACCAAGAGAGTGGAAATCGAAACAGCAAAGGCTTCTGTAGCTAAATATAAAGAGCAACAGGAAAATGTACGCAATAACCGCGAATATGACTTCCTGAGTAAAGAGATAGAGTTCCAAACTTTGGAAATTGAACTTTGCGAAAAGAGAATTAAAGAATTCTCCGCCGATGAAGAAGTTAAATCTCAGGAAGCTGCAGACAGTACCGCTGCTTTGGAAGAAAGGCAAAAAGACCTGGACGTAAAGAAGAATGAATTGGACGAAATCATCTCAGAGACCAAGCAGGAAGAAGAAAAACTGAGAGACAAGGCTAAAGAGCTCGAAACTAAAATAGAGCCGCGTTTGCTTCAATCTTTCAAACGTATCCGCAAGAACTCACGTAATGGTCTGGGTATCGTGTACGTACAGCGTGACGCTTGTGGCGGTTGCTTCAACAAAATTCCGCCCCAAAGACAATTGGATATTCGTTCACGCAAGAAAATCATCGTTTGCGAATATTGCGGACGTATTATGATTGACCCTGAACTGGCAGGTATCACTCCCGAAGTGAAAGAAGAACCGGTAAAGGAAAAGCCGACAAGAAGCAGAAAGAAAGCGGCAGACGCTGAATAAATTCCGCAAGAATCGCGATAAACAAATAAAGGTTTAGGTTGTTATCAATCCCATAAAATAACAACCTAAACCTTTTTTTATGAGTATAAAAGCTTGGAGCAGTACATTGCTCGTCCTATGTTTTTCTTTTGCGGCATGGGCACAGAACAGCAGCCGCTACTTGGAAAAACCGCTTCCACAAGGCTGGGGAACCGAAACTGCTCATGCCATCCCCGGAGACGATAATATGTTCGACGGCCAAATACAACCCGTAGATGACAAATGGTGGAAGGCTTTTGATGATCCGATGCTCGATTCACTGATAACAACGGCATCCACCAAGAACTTTTCAGTTCTTTCAGCCATAGACCGCATGGATATGGCGAAAGCCAATTGGCGAATAGAACGGGGGAGTTTCTTTCCTTCCGTTTCCTTGAATGGTGGATGGACACGTCAGCAAAGTAGCGGTAACGTAAGTGAAGTGCCACAATCCATAACCGGAGCATACAGTGCCTCACTCAATGCAAGTTGGGAACTGGATATATTCGGAAATATCCGGCAACGGGTAAAAGCGCAGCGGGAAAATTTTGCCGCCAGCAAGGAAGAGTACACCTCTGTTATGATTTCACTATGCGTACAAATAGCGTCAGCCTACATCGGGCTACGTGAATTACAGCAAGAATTAAATGTCGTCACCCATAACTGCAATACGCAAGCGGCAGTGCTTGAAATTACCCGGGTCCGTTATAAAACTGGATTGGTATCCAAACTGGATGTGTCTCAAGCCAAGTCTGTATACTACAGCACCAAAGCATCTATTCCTCAACTGGAATCCGGTATTAATCAATATATTACCACTCTGGCCATTTTACTCGGAACTTACCCTCAAGACATTCGCCCCACATTGGAGCAAAACGGTAAACTCCCCGATTATATGGAACCCGTAGGTGTCGGCATTCCGGCCGATTTGCTACTTCGCCGCCCGGATATCCGGCAGGCCGAACGGCAAGTCAATGCACAGGCTGCCTTACTTGGAGCTTCTAAAAGCGATTGGCTACCGCAGGTTTTTCTAAAAGGTTCCGTAGGCTACTCTTCTCATGACTTGAAGAATCTTACCAAACGAAACAGCATGACATTTGAGATTGCGCCGAGTCTTAGCTGGACCGTGTTCAGCGGTACAAAACTGGTGAATGCGACCCGGTTGGCACGTGCGCAATTGGATGAATCCATCCATCAGTTTAATCAAACAGTGCTCACAGCCGTGCAGGAAACTGATAATGCCATGAACGGTTACCGTAATTCTATCAAGCAGATTGTTGCCCTGCGCGAAGTATGCAATCAGGGAGAAGAAACTTTAAAACTATCATTAGACCTCTATAAGCAGGGATTGACCCCTTTTCAAAACGTTCTGGACGCCCTCCGCTCATTGCTGACTTATCAAAATCAGCTGACACATGCTCAGGGTAACTCACTGCAAGAGCTTATATCACTTTACAAAGCATTGGGAGGAGGATATGAAATCACTAATCTCTAAATTTAAACCGAACCATATATGAAAAATCAAATGTACATCGCCCTGCTTGTCCTACCGTTATTGGCAGGATGCGGGAATAAAAAAGAAGCGGCACATACAATGCCTGCTCCGGAAATCAGCGTATCCCGTCCAAGTATACAAGACATTACACTTACTAAAAACTACCCCGGCTATCTGACCTCTGAAAAAACGGTAGATTTAGTAGGCAGAGTCAGTGGTACGCTGCAAACCGTAGCCTATACACCCGGTAGCCGGGTACATCAAGGACAAGTGCTTTTCCAAATTGAACCAACTGTTTATCAAGATAATGTGCGACAGGCAGAGGCGGCTCTGAATACGGCACGGGCCAATCTTGAATATGCGCAGAACAATTATGCCCGTATGCAGGAAGCCGCAAAAACGGATGCCGTCAGTCAGATACAGGTATTGCAATCCAAATCGAATGTGGCTACTTCACTGGCAGCCGTAAGTAATGCCGAAGCTGCATTGAATACAGCACGCACCAACTTGGGTTATTGTACGGTACGTGCTCCGTTCGACGGAACAATCAGTCGCAACCTTGCAGATGCGGGAAGTTATATAAACGGCAGTGCGCAACCTGTAACCTTGGCTACCATTTATAAAGACGATCATCTGTATTCCTATTTTAATGTAGCAGATAATCAATGGCTTGCCATGCTGATACAGCAGGGGGAAAGCATTCCCAAACAGGTCAATGTCAGCTTGGGGAAAGACGGCATACTGAATTATCCGGCACAGCTGGATTATCTTTCGCCCAATGTAGACTTGAATACCGGCACACTGAATATTCGTGCCCGACTGGATAATCCCAAAGGTATCTTGAAAAGCGGACTTTATGTCAGCATCACACTACCTTATGGAAAACAGAAAAATGCAATCCTCATACCTGATGCCTCTATCGGTACAGACCAACTGGGTAAATACGTGTATGTAGTCAATGATTCGGACATCGTGCACTACCGTCACATCGAGACAGGACAACTGATAGGGGACAGTCTGCGGCAAATAAAACAAGGAATTTCCCCGCAGGAAAGGTATGTAACGAAAGCCCTGATGAAAGTCAGAAACGGCATGCGGATAAACCCCGTCCAATAATTCACACTGTATATATCACCATTCAAAAAAAACAAGGAATTATGTTTTCAAAATTCTTCATAGATCGTCCTATATTCGCAACTGTACTGGCACTGCTCATTGTCGTGGCGGGATTGGTCACGCTAGGCATTCTGCCCATTGCGCAATACCCGGACATTACACCGCCTACCGTACAGGTGAGTGCTGTTTATCCCGGAGCCAATGCGCAGACGGTGGCTCAAACCGTCGGTATTCCTATCGAGCAGCAAGTCAACGGAGTAGACGGGATGCTTTATATGTCTTCCAACTCATCCTCATCGGGGGCATATTCGCTTACCATTACTTTTACAGTAGGTACAGATATTGACATGGCTACCGTACAGGTGCAAAACCGAGTCAGTGTGGCGCAATCATCACTGCCTGCCCCTGTAGTGGTACAAGGAGTTACGGTGCAGAAGCAGTCCAGCAATATCGTTATGTTCCTGACAATGAAGTCCGACAACAAAAATTACGACGGTCTTTACCTCAGCAACTATGCCAAACTGAATCTTGTGGATCAATTGACCCGTGTACCCGGTGTGGGTGCAGTCAATGTAATGGGAGCAGGAGACTATTCCATGCGCATCTGGCTCGACCCTGACGCTATGCGTATCCGTAATCTCTCACCGGCAGATGTTTATCAGGCTATTCAGGCGCAGAATGTAGAGGTTAGCGCTGGAAACGTAGGACAGCCTATCGGAAATGACAACAGGAATGCTTATCAATACAGCCTGACTGTAAAAGGGAGGCTGACTTCACCCGAGGAATTCGGTAACATTATCCTTCGTACGGAAAGCGGCGGAAAGATTCTCCGTCTGTGTGATGTAGCCCATATAGACCTGGGCTCGGCATCTTACAGTGTCGTCTCTCAGCTAGACGGAAAACCTACAGCTGCCATCGCCATTTACCAGCAACCGGGAAGCAATTCATTGGACGTATCAAAAGGTGTCAAAACAAAGATGCAAGAGTTATCGCAGAATTTCCCGGCAGGCATACAGTATAATGTAACGCTCGATACAACAGACGTTATCCATGCATCCATTGACGAAGTAATGGTGACTTTCTTTGAAACAACGCTATTGGTAGTGCTTGTAATCTTCCTCTTTCTACAAAACTGGCGGGCTGTCATCATTCCTTGTATCACGATACCTGTTTCACTGATTGGTACGCTGGCAATCATGTCGTTATTCGGTTTCTCTATCAATACATTAACACTATTCGGACTGATATTGGCGGTTGCCATCGTAGTGGATGATGCTATTGTGGTTGTAGAAAACTCCACGCGTCTGTTGGATACCGGGCGATATACGGCACTTTCTGCAAATATAGCTTTCCGAGAGCAT
>OGYJ01000494.1_pt1 | contig 38316 bp, 29 predicted proteins | sample 1576531 | NCBI WGS metagenome assembly OGYJ01 (sample SAMEA3541574, study PRJEB24748) | human gut metagenome | biome: human gut; feature: human-associated habitat; material: faeces | place: China | collected 2012 | reverse complement strand
AGAATGAAAAATTCGCGGCGCATCTTGGCGCATTCTTATCTGGAAATAGTATAAAGTACATTTTCAAAGGAAGCGTCAAGCCCTGCGCAGCATCGCATCCACTTCCTTCGCCCTCGGAATCGACGGCGCCGCACCTTGGCGTGTCACGCTGATGGCCGATGCCGCCGCAGCGCGTGCCATGCACGTTTCCAGCGGCAGCCCTTGCGTGAGCGCCGCGAGGAAGTACCCCGTGAACGTGTCGCCCGCCGCCGTCGTGTCCACCGCCTGAACGCGGAAAATTGGCTGATGAACCGTTTTCTCCGGCGTGCAGCAAATCGACCCGGCACTCCCAAGTGTCAGCACAACGCACAGCGCGGGGTACTTTGCCCGCAAGGCAGACAGGATCGCGTCCGGCGCGGTTTCGCCCGTCATTTGATGCCCTTCGACCTCGTTGATGAAAATCCAGCGAATTTGGTTGTAATCCAGCGACCGCAGCGAATCGTCAAACGGCGATGGATTCAGCACGACATGCAAGCCGCGCCGCGCCCCCGCTTCCACCATCTCCGGCAGACAGGACACTTCGTTCTGCAGCACCAGATAATCGCCGGGGGTAAACGCGGCAATCGTCTCTTCCACCTGCGCCTTCGTGATGGCGTGGTTGGACTGCCCGAAGAGCAGGATGCAGTTTTCGCCCTTGGGGCTGACCTGAATCATCGTGCTGCCCTGCGTGCAGTCGCAGTGCAGCAGGTAGTCATCATGCACGCCGTTTTCTTTCAGCAGATTTGTCAGCAGCTCGCTGCCGTTGCCGACGACGCCCGCATGATACACCTCCGCGCCCGCCCGTGCCAGCGCCAAAGACTGATTCAGCCCCTTTCCGCCGGGATGCACCGCCTCGGACAGCGCTGCCATTGTCTCGCCCGCCTGCAGAAAGTGCGGCACTTGGTAAACGTTGTCCAGATTCAGCGACCCGAAATTGAGAATCTTCATCGTTATCTCTCCCACACGACGACTTTGCTCGCGTCAATCGTCTTGCCCGCGCATTTTGCCGTCGCGACGCCCTTGTCGATGCTTACGTTGATGAGCTGCAAGCCCTCGTTCAGGTCGATATCCGTGCTTTCGCCGTCATCCTCGTACAGCGTGATGGCACAGCCGACCTCCAGCCAGCCGACCAGCGACAGCTTCGTCGTGTCCAGCGCATCGACGTATTCCGCGCTGCGGCACAGCGGAATCACATGCCCGCGGCGGATGAACAGCGGCACTTCGTTCATTGGCACATCCAGCCAGTGATGCCCCTTCTGCATCGTTTGCACGGTGTAATCGTCGCCGGAGCGGAAGCGCACCAGCAGCATGTCCTCCGGCAGATAAACGTGGCGGCCGCGCGCGTTCTGCTCAACCACCGGGGCAATCATGCACTCGTCGCCCAGCATCAGCTGATCTTCCACGCGGATGGCGGTCTTGTCCTGCGGATAATCGAACGCCAGGGGGCGGAACATCATCTCGTCCCGGCAGGCGCACTTGACCAGCAGGCTGTACAGGTAGGGGAGCAGCGCATAGCGGACGGACACGACATTGCGCATATCCTCCCAGTTGCGGAAACGGAAAATCTCCTGATCGCGCGTGTGCTGCGCAGTGTGGTTGCGCATCAGCGGGGTGAAGACGCCCAGCGCCAGCCAGCGCAGGAGCAAATCTTCCGTCGTGTTGCAGGAGAAGCCGCCCAAGTCCGCGCCCGTGTACAGGAAGCCGCACATGTTCAGCGACGGCATCATTTTCAGGTTCAGCAGCAGATGCGACCACCAGCTGCTGTTGTCACCCTGCCACACGCCGCCGTCGCGGTGCGCGCCGATGAAGGAGGAACGGCTGAAGAGCAGATAGCGCCGGTCGGGATTGTAGCTGCGGAAGCCTTCGGCGGCGGATTTTGTCATCATCGCGCCGTAGAGGTTGTGCACTTTGTCGTGGCGTACGGGCTGACCGTCCACCGTGTGGTAGAAGCGGCGGTAATCCTCGGCGTTGTTGGCAAGGTTGACGAACGCGTCTTTCAATTTGAACGCGCCGTCAATGCCCAGATTCTCGTGCCGCATCTTTTCCGCCGTCTCGAACGCGTTTTCGAGACTGTCTGTGCTGTAAAACAGCGCCGGTTCGTTCATGTCGTTCCAGAAGCCCTCGATGCCCGTATCCATCAGCTTATGGTACTTCGCGCCGAACCATTGCCGCACGTCCTCGCGCAGGAAATCCGGGAAGCACGCGCGCCCCGGCCAAACCGCGCCCACGAACAGGCTACCATCCGCCTTCTTGACGAAGTAATCCTTCTGCACCCCCTCGTCGTAAATCGGGTCGCCAGTGAGCTGCTTGATGCCCGCGTCAATAATCGGTACAAGGTGGATGTGCTCGTCCTTCATGCGCGCATTGGTGGCTTTCAAATCCGGGAAATGCACCGGATTCCAGGTGAAGTCCTTGAAATCCTCCATATAGTCGATGTCCATGCACACGTTGTCCAGCGGGATGTGGCGCTTGCGGTGTTCGGATACGATGAAGTTCAAATCGTCTTCGCTTGCGTACCCCCAGCGGCTCTGGATGTAGCCCATCGCCCACTTCGGCGGAATGTAGCTGCGTCCGATGAGGTGGCGGAACTCGCGCACCAGCCCTGTCAGCGTGGTGCTTTCAATCAGATACACCGACAGATTGCCGTTTTCGGACGTAATGACCGCCTTGCCGCCGTCAGAATACCCCAAATCAAACGTGACCGCACCGGGATCGTCGAAATACGCGCCGAAAACACCTTGCTCGCCGCTGAACAGCAGCAGATTGTGGCTGGAATAAATGCCGCCCTTGTTCTCCGTGTGGCTGAAATCGTCCATGTTCCACGCGCGATAAAGATGCCCGCGCTTGTTGATGCCGCGGACATTCTCGCCCAGCCCGAAGATGAGGTCATCGTCGCCCAGTATGGTAGTGAAAGAGACGCTGCCGTCCGCTTTGGTGACGGTGAAGTGGGGAATTTCGCCGCCCGACGGCGCAATTTCGCGGACGACCGCCATGGTGGGGAGGGGAGTACCGAAAATATAGCGTGAGATCATCGACATGACCTGCCTTTCCTGATGATAAGGAGATAGTATAGAATTCGCGGGGAAAGGGGGAAAATCCTGCAAAGCGGAGAGGGAAAATAATGCGGAGGTTTGGCGGCTTCCACTTATTTGGATGCAAAAAAAACCTTCCCAAAAGCAATTTTTCGGGAAGGCAGGAGATTCACTCGTTGATAGCGAACATCTTCGTGGATAGATACCGCTCGCCTGTGTCGGGCAGAATGACGACGATGTTCTTGCCCGCGAATTCCGGACGCGCCGCCACTTGCGATGCCGCCCAGACAGCCGCGCCTGACGTGATGCCCGCCAGCACACCCTCGTGCGCCGCCAGCTCGCGCCCCGTGCGATAAGCGTCGTCCTCCTTGACGGTGATAATCTCGTCAATCAAATCGCGATTGAGCACATCCGGCACGAAATTCGCGCCGATGCCCATCAAGCCGTGCGGGCCCGCAACGCCCTTGGACAGCAGGGGCGAGGAGAACGGCTCTACCGCGACGATGCGCACGTTCGGGTTCTTTTCACGCAGGTAGCTGCCGATGCCGGTCAGCGTGCCGCCCGTGCCGATGCCCGCGACGAGCACATCCACCTGACCGTCTGTGTCCGCCCAGATTTCCGGGCCGGTCGTGGCGCGGTGGGTGGCGGGGTTCGCCGGGTTGACGAACTGCCCGACGACAATCGCGTTCGGGGTTTCGGCGGCGAGTTCATTCGCCTTGTCAACCGCGCCCTTCATGCCCAGCTTGCCGGGGGTGAGGACGAGCTTCGCGCCATACGCCAGCATCAGCTGACGGCGCTCGACGCTCATGCTGTCCGGCATGACGATGATGGCTGTATATCCGCGCGCGGCGGCGACCATCGCCAGCCCGATGCCGGTGTTGCCGCTGGTGGGCTCAATAATCGTGCCGCCGGGGAGCAGCTTGCCCGCCTTTTCCGCGGCCTCCACCATGCCCAGCGCAATGCGGTCTTTCACACTGCCGCCGGGGTTGAAGGATTCGACCTTCGCCAGCAGATGCGCGTTCAGACAGTGCGTCTGCTCAAAGTGAGTGAGTTCAAGCATCGGCGTGCGGCCGATCAGTTCAGCGACGGACTTGGCAATGCGCATAACCAGCGCCTCCTTTTCGTGTCTTTCCTCCCGATAAAGTCAGGAGGAAGAATGACGGCATTATACGCTATTCCTATAGGTTTCGTCAAGCACAAATTTGCCTTTTTTTCGGAAAAAATTTGCCTGAATCTTGCGGAATCCGATATGCGTATGCTATACTGGAAGCAGATGCAAGAGAAACAACATCCGAAAGGCGGGATGCGGGTGGCTCAGGCGGATGACGAACGGCAGTTCCTCGCGGCGTGCTATCAGCGCCACCGCATCAGCATGATTCGCTTGGCGAAGTGCTATGCCGCTGACAGCGCGGCGGTGGAGGACATTGTGTCGGACAGCCTCGTGGCGCTGATGGAGAAAATCGACCTGCTGCGCACGCTGACGGAAGAGCAGGAGCGCGCGTATGTGCTGGCAGTTGTGCGAAACACCGCGATGGACGAACTGCGGCGCAAGCAGCGGCAGCGCGGGCGGTTCCTGCGCGACGGGGACGAGGCGCTCGCGCTTTATCCCGACCCGACGGCGCTGGAAGAGAAGGTGCTGATGCGGGAGACGATGGCGGCGGTACGCCGTGCAATCGCGGAATTGCCGGAGAAGGAGCAGCAGGTGCTGCGCCTGAAAGTGCTGGAAAACCGCACGGACGCGGAAATCGCCGCCGAAACGGGCTTGTCGCCGGGCAGCATCCGGCAGTATCTCCACCGCGCGCGAGGCAGACTGCGCGAGAAACTTTTTTGAGAGGAGGAAGCAGCATGAACGAAAAGAATCAGCAGGTGTCGGATGAGCAGATTGACGCCCTCATCCGCAGTGGACTTTGGCAGGATGAACAGCCGCTGACGGCGGACGAAGAGAAGCTGGCGGATGCGGCGTTTGCGCGGGCAATGGCAAAAATCGACCGCAAGGCGAAGCGGCAGAAGCGCCGGACTGTCCTGCATATGCTTGACCGCGTGGTGCGCGTCGCGGCGTGCCTGATTGTGGCGGTCGGGATTGCGTTCCCGATTGTGCTGGCGAATTCTGAGGCGTTCCGCGAGCAAATCCTCCAATTGGTGCTGTCCATCAACCCCGAAACGGGCATGGCGCACGTCGGCATGAAACCCGCGAAGGAGGAGCAGACCGCGAACGTGCCGCGCATGGACGTGCCGGACGGCTGGGAGGGGCTGTTCTTCCCGACGTTCCTGCCGGACAGCCTGCCGCTGGTGCACTGCGAAACGACACGAGGCGACCAGGTGCACAGCGAAGCCTACTATGCCGACGAGACGCGCTCCCTGCGCTTTGAGGAGCAGGACAACCTCGACGGCTGGAACGTCCGCGCGGCGGATGCACGGGTGCTGACGATTTATCTGCACAGCGTGCCGGGCTACCTGATTGACCGCCAGACCGAGGACACGCACGAGGTGAGCATCATCTGGGCGGAAGGGAAGCGGATGCTGCGCGTGACGAGCATCGGGCTGCCGGCGGACGAAGCGGTGCTGGTGGCGCAGAGCGTGAAAAAAATTTTTGCGGAATGATGTCCCGTTTTGCCCCTTTGCAGCGTCTTAATAGGTGAAAGCGCCCGAAAGATGGTTCGGACGCAACCCGACGAGACACGGAAGGAGCGAAACACGATGACGAACCGATGGAAACGGCTGACCGCCCTGCTGCTGATTCTGCTGACGCTGCTGAACGCCGGAAGCGCGCTCGCGGCGGAGGAGTTTTGGAAGTGGGGGGATGTGTACGAAGAGAAGCTGATACTGGGGCAGCCTGCGAAGGTGACTTCTTTGCAGGTGTTCAAGGATGAGTTGTATTTTGTGTACGGCGACTTACTGCTCAAATGCCATGACCCGGAATCTACGCCAGAAACGGTGTATGAACTGAAAAATTTAGTAGCAGAAAACGTGTATCCTGATTCTGTATATTGTTCCTATCGCAACTATCGGCTTTTTACGGATGGCGATGCACTGTATATTTTTGTATCGTTCTTGCAAAGGATTTATCGGCTTGATTTCCAGAATGGCGAAGTGATTACAGAACTGTATGCAACGCTGGACTATTCCACGCTGGAAGGTTTCGGATGGAATGTCACAAGTGATGGCATTTATTATTTGCACAGCATTGAAGATAGAATCGTAAAAATTCAGGACAAAATTTATATGATTGGTTCTGAATGGTCGCATGAAAACTATAAACTGATGCACTGCTTGCTTTGCTTTTCATTGGACACAGGACGAGGGGAAGTCTTGGCATATAATACTGATGAGATTAGAGAAGTTGTTTCATGGCAGGAAAACCCGGAATGGGCTTCGACATTGCTGGTTTACTGCAACGACGAAGAATGGGAACAGGATGATGAAGGTCAAAGCTATGTGATAGACAAGCGTGTCTTTGCGTCTTATAATCCAGAGGAGCGCAAGCTGGAAAAAACAATTTTGGAGATTAAAGATCTCGGATTGGAAAATCAGCTTAGCTACGATTTGCATTGGGGATTTTACATTTATGACCCAAGCTGCAAGGCTTTTGCGTGGGACGCGGAAAATCGTCGAATTTTCTTCATTCATGATGATGTTGCATGGTTCACCGATGGTGTGAAACCGGCGCGTGGATTTGACAAGACCGAAACCGAATCACATCTAATATATTACGGATTCTTCTGGAAGGGCTATTACTATTATGTGTCCTATTACGGTGTCTTTGTCTGCGACATGTCGTACTTTGCACACCCCGAAGATTATAAATAATCCCGCACAATAATCACCCCACGAAAGGAGCCTCCCCATGAAACACAACCTCCGAATGGCATTCCTGTCCCTCCTGCTGGTGCTGACGCTGGGCGTGATGCCTGTGTTTGCCGAATCCACCGACCATGCCATGGACTGGACGCATGGCATCGGCAGCCGCTACCGCACGGACGTGACCAGCGCGCTGCCGTTTGAAGACGAACTCTTCTTCATCAGCGGCAGTCAGCTGCTGCGCGTCGATGACCCCGAATATGAGCCGGAAGTCGTCTGCAATCTGGAAGACATCATCTGGTCGGAAGCGCTGAAACAGAGCGGCTATTACGGGCAGGTGATGCTTCTGGACGGCGGCGCGGAACTGGTGTTGTTCAGCGCGAATGAAGGGCGGCTGTACAGTTTTGTTCCCCCGACGGATGACACGATGGTGCGGATGCAGATGGTCGCGGAACTCGATTACAGCACCGTGCCGCAAATGGGGTGGAAGAAGTTCCCGATTGCAAAGGACTTGTACGACGTGACGGTCGAACAGGCAGTGTACGATGCGGAAAACGGGCTGTACGTCATCGCGAAGGACAAGACGGACGAATACCAGATTGTCCGGTTCGACGTGGATACGGGCAAGGGCGAAATGATGGAATTTGCGCTGGAGGACGAAGAAGACAGCCACCTCATGCCTGATATGCCCGGCTTCTTCCGATGGAGCGCTGAAAGCTCGAAGTATGAGCGCGTACTGTACGATGGCAAGGAACTGACGACGGTGAACCTGCCAAACGGCGAAGCGACGAGCGTTGTGTATAACTTGGTCAACACGCTGACCCTTCAGCCGATTCAGGATTATGACGTCACGCTGGGCGATTATGTGACGCACGATGCCTACTATGCCTATGCCCCCAACAAGGACAACACGGCGATGTACTTCGTGCATGACAATACGGTGTGGGTCATGGAGTACGACGAGGAAAACAGCCAGTTCAGCGAACCGCGCGGCATTGACAAGCTGCCTTTCTTCGCCGAGGACACCATGTGCGGCTTCTACTGGCGCGGCTTCTACCTCATCCAGACGCACGACGGGCTGTACCTCTGCCACACGGGCGACGAGACGGCGAGAGCGTACCTCTACGGCGGCGTTGAATAACATCCCTATATAAATTACGCGCCTGCTCCCTTTCATTCGGAAGCAGGCGCGCTTTCTATATCCTCAATTATTCCCCAATCGCGTTCCCGGTGTACAGCGTGTAGTACCGGCCCTTCTGAGCGATCAGCTGGTCGTGCGTGCCGCGCTCGATGATGCGGCCCTGCTCCAAGACCATGATGCAGTCGCTGTTCTTGACCGTGGACAGGCGGTGCGCAATCACGAACGTCGTGCGCCCCTTCATCAGAGCGTCCATGCCGCGCTGCACCAGCGTTTCGGTGCGCGTGTCGATGGAGGAGGTCGCTTCGTCCAGAATCAGCGCGGGCGGATCGGCAACCGCGGCGCGGGCAATCGACAGCAATTGCCGCTGCCCCTGCGAGAGGTTTGCGCCGTCGCCCGTCAGCATCGTATTGTAGCCGTCGGGCAGCTTGCGGATGAACTCGTCCGCATTAGCGAGCTTCGCGGCTTCAATGCACGCCGCGTCCGTCGCGTCCAAGCGGCCATAGCGGATGTTGTCCAGCACCGTGCCGGTGAACAGGTGCGTGTCCTGCAGCACCATGCCGAGGCTGCGGCGCAAATCCGCCTTGCGAATCTTGTTGATGTTGATGTCGTCGTAGCGGATTTTGCCGTCCTGAATGTCGTAGAAGCGGTTAATCAGGTTCGTGATGGTGGTTTTGCCCGCGCCCGTGCCGCCAACGAAGGCAATCTTCTGTCCCGGCATGGCGTACATGGTGATGTCGTGCAGCACCGTCTTTTCGGGCGTGTAGCCGAAATCAACGTGATCAAACGTCACGCCGCCGGACAGCTTGCGATAGCTGACGCTGCCGTCCGCCGTGTGCGGATGCTTCCATGCCCACAGCCCGGTGCGCTCGGTCGTCTCGGTAATCGTGCCGTCGGGCGCTTCCTTCGCGTTCACCAGCTCCACATAGCCATTGTCGGCTTCCGGCTCTTCATCCAGCAGGTTGAACACGCGCTCAGCGCCCGCCAGCGCCATGATGATGGAGTTGAGCTGCTGGGTAATCTGCGAAATCGGCTGGGAGAAGTTGCGGTTCAGCGTCAGAAACGCCACCAGACGCCCCGTGGACATCAGCGTGCCGCCCGTTGCGATGGACAGCGCCGAACCCACCATCGCGCAGATAACGTAGGAGATGTGTCCCAAGTTGTTGTTGATAGGGCCAAGGGTGTTCGCCCAGCGGTTCGCTTCGTGGGCTGATGTGCGCAGCTGCTCGTTCAGGTCGTCGAACTGCTCAATCGCTTTTTCCTCGTGGCAGAATACCTTGACGACTTTCTGCCCGGTCATCATTTCCTCAATGAAGCCGTTGACGCGGCCCAAATTCGCCTGCTGCGCGACAAAGTGCTTGCCAGACAGTTTCGCGAGTTTGGCGGACGCCAGCATCTGGAACGTCAGCAGGATGAGCGAGAGAATCGTCATAATCCACGAATTGTTCAGCATGGCGAAGAACACCATGACGACGGAAATCGCGCTGTTGATGACCTCAGGGATGCTCTGGCTGATGAGCTGGCGCAGGGTGTCCACGTCGTTGGTGTAGATGGACATGATGTCGCCGTGCGAGTGCGTGTCAAAGTAGCGGATCGGCAGGGACTCCATGTGTGTGAACAAGTCCGTGCGGATTTTGAGCATCGTGCCCTGGCCGACGCTGACCATCAGGCGCTGGCGGATGTAACTGGCGGCAACGCCCAGCGCGAGGACGCAGCCCAGCGGAATCATGGCATTCGCCAAATCGCCCATGGTCTTTGTGCCGCCCATAATCCCGGCGATGTACACGTCCACCAGATCCCGCGTGAACGTGCTGGACTGAATGGTGGCATACGCCGTCACCACAATGCAGACGATAACGGCAATGAACTGCCACAGATAGTTTTCAAAAACGATTTTCATCAGGCGCTTGAGGATGTGTCCCTGCCCCTTGATGGACATGCGGGGCATCGGAGCGCCTCTGCGGCGAGGGCCTCCCATCATTGCGCGTCACCACCCTTCATCTGATCGGGGCTGTCGAAGTCGCCGCCGCCGGAGGTCTGCGTCTCATAAATCTCACGGTACAGGTCGGACTTCTTCAGCAGGTTTTCATGCGTGTCGAATGCTTCCACGCGGCCGTTGTCCATCACGATAATGCGGTCAGCGTCCTGCACGGAGGAAATGCGCTGCGCAATGATGATTTTCGTCGTGCCGGGGATGCGCTGGGCAAACGCACGGCGGATTTTGGCGTCCGTCGCGGTGTCAACGGCGGAGGTGGAGTCGTCCAGAATCAGCACACGCGGCTTTTTGAGCAATGCGCGGGCGATGCACAGGCGCTGCTTCTGCCCGCCGGAGACGTTCGTGCCGCCCTGCTCGATGTGCGTGTCGTAGCCGTCGGGCATCCGGTCGATGAACTCATCCGCGCAAGCCTGCGCGCAGACCTCTTTGCATTCTTCCAGCGTGGCGTTTTCATTACCCCAGCGCAGGTTTTCCAGAATCGAGCCGGAGAACAGCACGTTCTTCTGCAGCACCACAGCAACCTGATTGCGCAGGGCTTCCATGTCGTACTTGCGCACGTCCACGCCGCCGACTTCCACCGAACCCTCAGTTGCGTCGTACAGGCGGGAAATCAGGCTGACGAGCGTCGATTTGCCGCAGCCCGTGCCGCCGATGATGCCCACCGTCTCGCCAGACTTGATGTGCAAATCAACATCGTTCAGGATGGGGTCGCCATTGCCGTCAGCATGGTACTTGAACATGACGTGGTTGAAGTCGATAGAACCGTCCTTGACCGTTTCCAGCGGCTGTTCGGGGTTCGACAGCGACGGCTCCTCGTTCAGCACTTCCACGATACGCCGGGCAGACGCTGCGGACATGGTCAGCATGACGAAAATCATCGACAGCATCATCAGATTCATCAGCATGTTCATGACGTAGGTGAACATGGCGGTCAGGTCGCCCACATCGAGCGAACCGCCTGTGACCAGCGACGCGCCCAGCCAGCTCAGCGCCATCACCGAGCCGTAGATGGTCAGCATCATGACGGGGCTGTTGAAAGCGATGATGCGTTCCGCCTTGACGAACAGGTTGTAGACGTTCGTCGCCGCTTTGCCGAACTTCTTGTCCTCGAAGTCCTCGCGCACAAACGCTTTGACGACGCGGATGCCGGAGACGTTCTCCTGCACGGAGGCGTTCAGGTCGTCGTACTTCTTGAACACCTGATCGAACAGGTGCGTCGCGCGCTTGATAATCAGCCCCAGCACAACGCCCAGCAGCACCAGCGGAATCAGGAACACGCCCGCCAGCTCCGGGTTGATGAGGAATGCCGCGATCATCGAGAAAATCAGCGTCAGCGGCGAACGAACCGCAATGCGCGTAATCATCTGGAAGGCATTTTGAACGTTGGTCACGTCGGTGGTCATGCGCGTGACCAGACCGGCGGTGGAGTATTTGTCGATGTTGGCAAACGAGAAGCGCTGGATGTTGCGGTACATGCCGTCGCGCAGGTTCGCGGCAAAGCCGGTGGAGGCATGGGACGCCGTGTGCGCGCAGACGGAGCCGAAAACCAGCGACAGCATGGCCATCGCCATCATCAGGAAGCCGTAGCGGTAAATCGCGCCGGTGTCGCCGCCCTCAATGCCATACTTCACCAGGCGCGCCATCGCCATGGGAATCAGCACTTCCATGACGACTTCCAGCGCGGCAAAAATCGGCGTGAGAATCGTTGATTTCTTGTACTGCTTAATTTGCGCAGCCAGTGTTTTCAGCATGAAATCATTCCTTTCCTTCGTTATTGTGGTAATTGTTGTGGCAATGCTCTGTTTCGTCCATGTCGTCCTTCAGATTTTCATAGACCTTTTGCAGACATTGCAGGAACAGCTGCTTTTCTTCCTCCGTCATTCCGGCGGACATTCGCTTTTCGGATTGCAGAATGTCCTTGTGGCACGTCTGCCGCATTTCCGCGCCGCTTTCTGTCAGGCGAACATGCTTGATGCGCCGGTCGCGCAGGTCGGTGAAGCCTTCTACCAGCCCTTTCTTCTCCAGCCGCGTCACCAGCCCCGCCAGCGTGGACTGCGCGCAGCCGAAAATGCTCTCTAACTCCTTGAGCGTCCGTGTGTGATTTTCCGCGTCGGACAGCACGAAAAGCAGATGACTTTGCTGCATCGTCAGGTTGTGGGATTGGACATTCCGGCAGGCTTCGCGGGCGAGGGCGTTGTCAATGCGCTTGATGTACCAGCCGAATCCAGCCAATTCCTTGTCCATGGGACACCTCCTTGCTGATGTTTTTATCGGAAGCAGGGGTGATTATAGCAAATCAATCGCATGATGTCAATAGCATACGATTGAATTTTCAGATTCCGTCACATAGGTTACACCATAACGGTTACATGACCGCTTTCAGCCGTGAAAAATGGCGCTTTTCCGCCCGAAAAACACGGGGAAAAAAGACGGAAAAATTCCTGTCAAAACCACTTGAAAACTGCCGAAAAACATGCTATAAATAGGCGTTCCCAATAGGGGACAATGAAACGTGATTTCCCCCCCATCCTGCATCAACGAAAGGACATCCACATGGCGCAGAAAAACGTGACCCGTGACATGACGCAGGGCTCGCCTCTGAAACTGATTCTGACATTCTCCCTGCCGCTGCTGGGCGGCTTCCTGTTCCAGCAGCTGTACAGCTTCATGGATACCATGGTTGTCGGCGGCGTGCTGGGCACGGAGGCGCTGGCGGCGGTGGGCGATACCGGATCGCTGAACTTCCTCATCAACGGCTTCTGCATGGGCATCTGCTCCGGCTTCGCGATTCCGATTGCGCAGGCGTTCGGCGCGAAGGATGAGACGGAAATGCGCCGCTATGTGATGCACTCCGTGTACCTGTGCGCGGTGATTTCCGTGCTGATGGGACTGCTGACCGGCTTCTTTGCGCCGCAGCTTCTGCGGATGCTGAACACGCCGGAGGATATTCTGCCGCTGTCGGTCGCCTATATCCAGCCGGTTTTCTTTGCGATTCCGGTTACGGTGCTGTACAACATGTGCGGCGGCGTGATGCGCTCGCTGGGCGACAGCAAAACGCCTGTTATCGCCATCACGATTGCCGCGCTGCTCAACATCGTGCTGGACTACACGTTCATCCTTGCGTTCCACATGGGCGTGGAGGGTGCGGCATGGGCGACCGTCATCAGCCAGCTCATCAGCGGCCTCTGGTGTCTGCTGGTCATCCGCAAGCGATTCACCATCCTCAAAATGCAGCCGGAGGACAAGCGCATCCGTGCGCCGTTTGTCCGCCGTCTGCTGGCAATGGGCATCCCGTTCGGTCTGCAGTATTCCATCACGGCGATTGGCTCTCTGACGGTGACATATGCCGTTAACGGCATCGGCACGATTGCGGTTGCGGCGGTCACGGCGGGCGGCAAGCTGAGCATGTTCTTCTGCTGCGTGTTTGATGCGCTCGCCTCGACGATGGCGACTTTCGCCGGGCAGAACGTCGGCGCGAAGAGACTCGACCGCATCAATCAGGGCTTGAAAGCATCCTCCATCATCGGCTGTGTCTACTGTGTCCTCGCGTTTGTGGCGATTTATTTCTTCGGCAAGCCGCTGGTGGGCTTGTTCATCAGTCAGGACAGTGCCGACCGCCAGCTGGTCATCGACATGGCGCAGCAGTTCCTGATTATCAACAGTGTGCTGTATATTCCGCTTTTGTTTGTGAACATTGTGCGCTTCTCCATTCAAGGCTTAGGCTACACCATGATTGCGATGATTGCAGGCCTGATGGAGCTTGTCGGCCGCGCGGTGGTGGCGATGCTGCTCGTCCCGTCGCTGGGGTACGATGCCGCGTGCTTTGCGAACCCTGTTGCGTGGATACTGGCGGATTTGTTCCTGTTCCCGTGCTATTTTACCTGCATCCGCAAGCTGCAGAAGCGGTTGTATCCAGAGAAGGCGGCAGCTTCCAGCAAGTGAAATGTGTCCCCCCTGCGGTGTGTGCCGCGGGGGTTTTTCGTTTCTTTGCGGATGGATTTTGGTTGCTGCAGGGGGCTGCGCCCGCAGGCGCGAAATCCCCGCGCAACACGCGCATATATTATGGAAGAAAGCTCAACTCAATCGCGCGGAAGGGTCAAGGGGCAATGCCCCTTGAAAATTTGCAAATCCCCCTTGCAAAAAGGGGAAAATGCGGCTATAATGAATGGGAATGCGCAAGGATGGGGACGGCGCAGGACAAGCCTTGAAAAGCGAGCCGGGGAGGGTGTGAGCCCGGTCAAGACTGCCTGATGGCAAATCACCCCGGAGCGCGCTTTTCCGAAGCGACGCGGGCGGAAGTCTGGCGGAGCGGTAGGGAAAGACGGGTTCTCCCGTTATCGAGAAAGCAGGTGCGTGCGCCTGCACAGAGCGGATAGGCATCGTGCCTGTCAAGTTGGGTGGTACCGCGGATGAATCGCAAAAAGCATTTTCGTCCGTCCCAGTGCATTTTCATGCTGGGGCGGACTTTTTTGTTTGCGCCGCAGCAGAGACAACAAGAATGAGGTGCATGGTATGTACAACAAGGTTGCCAAGGATTTGAACTTCCCGGCGCGCGAGAAGGAAATCGCCCAGCTGTGGAAAGACAAGGACATTGTCCGCCGTTCGTTCCATTTCCGCGACGGCGCAAAGCGGCTGACGTTCTTCGACGGCCCGCCGACCGCCAACGGCCGCCCGCATATCGGCCATATCGAAACGCGCGTCATCAAAGACCTGATTCCGCGCTACTGGACGATGAAGGGGTACAGCGTCCTGCGCAAAGCAGGCTGGGATACCCACGGTCTGCCCGTTGAGCTGGAAGTCGAAAAGACGCTGGGGCTGGACGGCAAGCCGCAGATTGAACAGTACGGCATCGAGCCGTTCATCAAGGAATGCAAGAAGTCCGTCTGGAAGTACCTGCATGACTGGGAGGTCATGAGCGATCAGGTCGGCTACTGGGTGGACATGGAGCATCCGTATATCACCTATGAGAATGACTACATCGAGTCTGAATGGTGGAGCCTGAAGGAAATCTGGAAGAAGGGGCTGCTGTATCAGGGACACAAGATTGTCCCGTACTGCCCGCGCTGCGGCACGGCGCTGTCCTCCCACGAGGTCGCGCAGGGCTACAAGACGGTCAAGGAAACGTCCGCCTATGTGCGCTTCCCGGTCAAGGGCGAGGAAAACACCTACCTGCTGGCGTGGACGACCACCCCGTGGACGCTGCCGTCGAACATGGCGCTGTGCGTGAACCCGACCGACACCTACTGCCGCTTCAAGGCGGAGGACGGCCGCGTGTACATCATGGCGAAGGCGCTGATGGAGACGGTGTTCCCGGAGCAGAAGTTTGAGGTGCTGGCGGAAATGCCCGGCACGGCGCTCAAGGGCATGGAGTATGTGCCGCTGTTCGACTTCGCCGTCGGCAAGCTGGACAAGAAGGCGTGGTTCGTCGTCTGCGACAACTACGTCACCATGACCGACGGCACGGGCATCGTCCACATTGCCCCGGCGTTCGGCGAGGACGATAACCGCGTCTGCCGCGAGAACGACGTGCCGTTCGTCAACTTTGTTGATCCGCAGGGCTGCATGACGGCGGAAACGAAGTGGCCGGGTGTGTTCGTCAAGAAGGCTGACCCGCTGGTGCTGGCGGATTTGCAGGAGCGCGGGCTGCTGTTCAGCGCGCTGCAGTTCACGCATGATTATCCCTTCTGCTGGCGCTGCGATACGCCCCTGCTGTACTACGCCCGCCCGACGTGGTTCATCCGCATGACGGCGCTGAAAGACAACCTTGTGCGCAACAACCGCACCATCAACTGGATGCCGGAAAACATCAAGGAAGGGCGCATGGGCACTTGGCTGGAGAACGTCCACGACTGGGGTCTGTCCCGCGAGCGCTACTGGGGCACGCCCCTGCCGGTGTGGAAGTGCTCCTGCGGCAATATGCACGTCGTCGGCTCCCGCGCGGAACTGCGCGAAATGGCGATTGAAGATCCCGGCGCAGACCTTGAACTTCACCGCCCCTTCATCGACGCTGTGAAGCTCCGCTGCGAAAAGTGCGGCGGCGAAATGGTGCGCGACAAGGCGGTTATCGACTGCTGGTACGATTCTGGCTCGATGCCCTTTGCGCAGTGGCACTATCCCTTTGAGCATCAGGAGGAGTTCCAGCAGAACTTCCCGGCGAATTTCATCTCCGAAGCCATCGACCAGACGCGCGGCTGGTTCTACACCCTCGAAGCCATTTCGACGCTGCTGTTTGACCGTGCGCCGTTTGAAAACTGCATCGTGCTGGGCCATGTGCAGGACGAGCAGGGGCGCAAGATGTCCAAGCATCTTGGCAACGTCGTCAGCCCGTTTGATGAGCTGAACAAGTTCGGCGCCGACGCGCTCCGCTGGTATTTCTACACCACCTCTGCGCCGTGGCTGCCCAGCCGCTACTCCGAAAAGGCGGTTCGCGAGGGGCAGAACAAGTTCCTTGCCACCTTGCAGAACGTGTATGCCTTCTTCGCCATGTATGCGGATATCGACAACTTCGACCCGACCGCGCATGACCTCAAGAACGAGCAGCTCAGCCTGATGGACAAGTGGATTCTCTCCAAGCTGAACACGCTCATCAAGCGCGTCGATGACGATTTGTGGAATTATCGCGTGACCGAGCCTGCGCTGGCGATTCAGGACTTCGTGGACGAGCTGAGCAACTGGTACGTCCGCCGCGGCCGCGAACGCTTCTGGGGCAAGGGCGATGTGAAGGACAAGGACGCCGCGTTCACCACGCTGTACCATGTGCTGGTGACGCTGAGTAAGGTCTGCGCGCCGTTCATCCCGTTCCTGAGCGAGGAAATCTATCAGAATCTGGTCGTGAACAATGTGCCGGGCGCGCCGGAATCCGTGCATCTGTGCGACTTCCCGACGGCGGATGAAAGCGCCATCGACGCGGATATGGAAGCGCAGATGGACGCGCTGGTGGAAGTGGTGCAGCTGGGCCGCGCGTGCCGCAATCTGGCGAACATCAAGACCCGTCAAACCGCCGCGAAGCTCTACGTCAAGGGCGCGTCCTTCTCCGAAAGCTATCAGGCGCTGTGCGAGGATGAACTGAATGTGAAGGAAGTTGTGTTCACCGAGTCTGCGCGCGAGTTCACGACGTATCAGCTGAAACCCCAGATGCGCACGCTTGGCCCGAAGTACGGCAAGCTGCTGGGCAAGATTGGCCAGCACCTGCAGACGATGGACGGCAACGATGTCGTCGATGCGTTCGAGCGCGGCGAAACCGTGTCGTTTGACATTGACGGCACTTTGGTCACGCTGAGCAAGGATGATGTGCTGACTTCGCCGATGCAGAAATCGGGCTTTGTCGCGCAGGAAGATAAGGGCGTGACGGTTGTGCTGGACACGAACCTGACGCCGGAGCTGATTGCGGAGGGCTATGTCCGCGAAGTCGTCAGCAAGGTGCAGACGATGCGCAAGGAGTCCGATTTCGACGTGACCGACCGCGTGGATGTGCGCTACGAGTGCGGCGACGTGCTGGCGAGCGCCATCGAGAGCGGCGTCGATATGCTCAAGCGCGGCACGCTGGCGGAAGTCGTCGAGCGCGCCCCGATGGACGACACGTTCATCGTCCGCGACTGGTCGATCAACGGTCAGGACTGCAAGCTGGGTGTGCGGGTGCACAAGTAAGGGGAGGCGCCAGAGGCTCTGCCTCTGGACTCCGCAAGGGGCGTTGCCCCTTGACCCCACAAGGGAGTTCCTCCCTTGACCCTTCCGCGCGATTGGGTTGGTGACACTTTCAGGCTATGCCCGCGTGTTTATCCGGCGAACCTGCGGTTCGGATTAGATGCTCTGGAATAAACTTCCGGCATCAGTCAAGAAACATGAAACCCCAAGAGTGGCGGCGCCGAAGGAGTCCAGAGGGCGACCGGAAAGCCCTCTGGTTGCTGCGGACAAGTCCTGTTAGTTAGAATCCAAAAGCAATTCACCCAAAGAACCGAAACAAACTTTCTTTCCCCCGGAACGATGCGCAACACCATCGTTCCGGGCTTTACTTTTGGCGTGTTTCATGGTAAGATAGGCTGTCAAAGTATCCAGAAAGCGGGGCTGTACCATGCCTTTTAAGTTCGCCTTCATCGGACAGGATATTCCGATGCACCTGCCGTTCCTGCTCGTCGATTTCCTCTACGCCGGCAAAGAGGATGGCATTCTCGCGGTGGAGGAGAAAAACGCCGCCATGCGCGATGTCCTCCAGCACTATGCCGAGGCCATCGTCTACGCCAGCAGCCGCAAGGCGCAGATCATCGTTTCCGGTAATCGGCAGGAAGTCCTCATGGGCGCGGACTGCGTCGTTTACGCGGGCGACTGCATGGCGGCGACGCGCTTCCGGCAGGATCAGGATGCGCTTGGCGGCGTGCAGGAGAATGACCCCGGTCTGAGCGATCAGGCGCGCGTCCACGGCGGCATTGAGGGGCTGCTGCATACGCTCCGTCAGGGCGAAGTGGTGCTGGATTTGTGCCGCAATATGCGCTCCGCCTGCCCGAAAGCGATTGTTGTGACGCTGGGGCAGCCTGTTGCCCGCACGACGCAGCTGTTCCTCGGCGCGGGTTTTCAGGCGTATGGGCTGGATGACGCCGCCTATCGCGGAAACACCGTGCCGCGGCTGGCAAAGGCGCTCTTTCGCAAGGAGGACGCGGTCGAGGCGGTCACGGCGGGTCTGCCGGGCTTCTCGTTCCTCGTGTCCCTGCGCGAAAAGGGCAAGAATGTTGATTTGATTCCTGCGCTTCGGCAGATGGCGGAGGAGGACAAGCTCGGCCGCCTGACGCATCGCTGGCTGGGCTGGTACGACGCGATTGCCGTGGGTGACGTGGTGCGCCACGCGGAGTTCCTTGCGGCGGAGGATGATTATATCCCCGAAGAGAACCCGGCGTTCGGCGAGAGCATCGAGAAGCGCAAAGAGCGCATTGCCCACATGAACACGATTGGTCACGAGGGGGCAAAAACGCCCGACGGCATGACGGCGCAGCTGATGCTATTGAAGGATACGCCGCCGACGCGCCCTGTTCGCCTTGCGCTGGCGATTCTGCGCAAGGAAACGGCGGTGATTCCGGCGGTTGCGCATCAAAATCGCGGGGAACTGCCGCAGCTGCCGCCGAACGCGATTATCGAAAGCGACCTGCATTTGCCGGACGGCTTGGTGCAGCCGCAGGGGATTCGCGTGCCTGCGCCGCTGGCGGAAATCATGATGGACATTGACGAGACGAACCGTTTAGCTGCCTTGGCGGCGACGGGCGACTGGTCGGCGCTGCGGGAAGCGGTGGAGGTTGACCCGGCGCTGGAAGGGCTGGACAGGCTGTATGTGCAGGAGGTTGTGCGGCGGCTGGTGCAGCTCAATGGGGATGTCCTTTCAAGATTAGTCGATGATGAAGAGTTTTGACAATTGCTTCTTTGTCATTATGCAGCAGGGGATTTCTCCTCTGCGGAGGCGACCAAAGGGCAATGCAAACAGGCGAAGCCTGCGATCGCCCTTTGGAAACCTTCGGGCGGTCGCCCTCCATGCAACTTGAATGATATTGGAAATTGTATTTTTTCCACAATAAACACGCGGGCATAGCCTGAAAGTGTCACCAACTGAATCGCGCGAAAGGGTCAAGGGAGGAACTCCCTTGTGGGGTCAAGGGGCAACGCCCCTTGGGGCTCCTCCAAAATAAAGGAGAAGTTATGTTTTTAGCGAATACATGGGAAGATTATGAGGTGCTGGATACGGGCGACGGGGAGAAGCTCGAACGGTGGGGAAATGTCATCTTGCGGCGGCCTGATCCGCAGACGATTTGGCCCAAGGCAGATCCGGCGCTGTGGAAACAGGCGCAGGCGCATTATCACCGCTCGGAGAAGGGCGGCGGCGAGTGGGAGTTTTTGACCCGCCTGCCGGAACGCTGGACGATTCAGCATCAAGATTTGCGGTTTTACGTCCGCCCGACGGGATTCAAGCACACGGGGCTTTTCCCGGAACAGGCGGCGAACTGGGTGTGGATGGGCGACCTCATCCGCAATAGCGGGCGCAAGGACATCCGCGTATTGAACCTGTTCGGCTACACCGGCGGCGCGACGTTGGCCTGCATGGCGGCGGGCGCGCACGTCACCCACGTCGATGCCGCGAAGGGCATGATTCAGTGGGGCAAGGAGAACCGCGAGTTATCGAAGCTGCCGGAGGAAAAGAGCCGCTGGATTGTCGAGGACGCGCTGCGGTTTGTGCAGCGGGAAATCCGCCGCGGCAACACCTACGACGGCATCCTGATGGATCCGCCGAGCTACGGGCGCGGGCCGTCGGGCGAGGTGTGGAAGCTGGAAAACGAGCTGTTCGGGCTGGTTGATACGAGCGCGAAGGTGCTGTCCGACAAGCCGCTGTTCTTCCTCATCAACAGCTACACGACGGGCTTTCAGGCCAGCGTCCTCAGCAATATGCTGCTGAAGTGCGTCAGCAGCCGCCATGGGGGCATCATCGACGCGCAGGAGCTTTGCCTGCCGGTGACGACGGGCGGCGTGCTGCCCTGCGGCGCAAGCGGAAGGTGGTCGGCCAAATGAACGAATTCCCGCTGCATCAGCTGGCGAATATCGACGTGCAGTACGAGGATAACCACGTCATCGTCGCTGTCAAGCCGCCGAATATGCTCTCGCAGGCGGACAAAACGGGCGACACCGACATCCTTTCGCAGCTGAAGGAGTACATCAAAATCAAGTACAACAAGCCCGGCGCGGTGTATCTGGGGCTGGTGCATCGGCTGGATCGCCCGGTTGGCGGGCTGATGGTCTTTGCGCGCACGAGCAAGGCGGCGTCCCGGCTGTCTGCGCAGATGCGGGAGCACGAGATGGGGCGCGAGTACCTCTGCGTCGTCGAGGGGCGCGTCAAAGACCGCTTCACTTGCATCGACTACCTGAAAAAGAACGAGTACCTCAACAAGGTCGAAATCTGCGACGCGGACGAGAAGGGCGCGCAGCTGGCGATGCTGTCCGGCGAGTGCCTTGCGCGCAAGAACGGCACGGCGCTGTGTGCCATCCGCCTGCAAACGGGGCGGAATCACCAAATCCGCGTGCAGATGGCGAACATGGGCGCGCCGCTGTGGGGCGACAATAAGTATGGGCGCGGCATTGCGGGGCAGCAGATTGCCCTGTGGGGCTACCGGCTGGTGTTCGAGCATCCGACGCGCAAGGAAATCATGACCTTCCAGAACCTTCCGTGCGGCTCCATCTGGAACTGCTACGCAGAAGAACTGACCGATATGGCCATCCGCTTCAACAACTCTGCCGAAGCGATTTTGAACCCCGACATCCCGGACAACGGAGGAATTGAGCCGTGACACAACCTTTTTCCTATGAACTCAAGCACATTTGCAAGCAGTCTGGCGCGCGACTGGGCGTGCTGCATACGCCGCACGGCGACATTCAAACGCCGATTTACATGCCCGTCGGCACGGCAGCGTGCGTGAAAGCCATGACGCCCCGCGAGATGGAGGAAATCGGCACGCAGATTCTGCTGTCGAACACCTACCACCTGCACCTGCGCCCCGGCGAAAACCTTGTGCAGGAGGCGGGCGGCCTGCACAACTTCATGGACTGGCACAAGCCGATTCTGACCGACAGCGGTGGATTCCAAGTATTTTCGCTTGCCGGCATCCGCACGATTAAGGAGGAAGGCGTGACGTTCCAGAGCCATCTGGACGGTTCGCGCCACTTCATCGGGCCGGAAGAGTCGATGGATATCCAGCAGAAGTTAGGGTCAGATATCTGCATGGCGTTTGACGTGTGCAGCCCGTACCCCTGCGATTACAACACCGCGAAAATCAACATGGAGCGCACCCACCGCTGGGCGGAGCGCTGCAAGAAGCACCACACGAAGGAAGATCAGGCGTTGTTTGGCATCGTGCAGGGCGCGTTCTACAAGGATCTGCGCATTGAGAGCGCAAAGACGCTGGCGGATATGGACTTCATCGGCTACGGCATCGGCGGATTGTCTGTCGGTGAACCCAAGCCCGTGATGTACGAGATGCTGGATGAAATCGCGCCGTACATGCCGGTCAACAAGCCGCGCTACTTGATGGGCGTCGGTACGCCGGACTGCCTGCTGGAAGGCGTGCTGCGCGGCGTGGATATGTTCGACTGCGTGCTGGCGACGCGAATCGCCCGCAACGGCACGGTGCTGACGAGCAAGGGGCGCGTCGTCGTCAAGAACGCGCAGTACGCGCACGATTTCGGCCCGATTGACGCCGAATGCGACTGCTACGCCTGCCAGCATTTCTCCCGCGCGTATGTGCGCCATCTGCTCAAGGCGGGCGAAATCACTGGCGGACGGCTTGCGTCGATTCACAACCTGCGCTTCCTGATCCACCTGATGGAGCAGATTCGCGAAGCCATCGCCAACGACTGCTTCCTTGATTTCCGCAAAGAGTTCTATTCCAAGTACGATATGTCCCGTAATTTCTGATGTTTCCTTGCACTCCCGCGCCGAACGTGGTGCGGGGGTGTTTGTCGTTTTTGGAAAAGTGGCAGAAAATCGCGAAAAAGTGGACTACCATGCAACCGCGCTTCGTGGTATGCTAAAAATGCCGAAGAAATTCGGGACAGGCATCGAATACACCGGTTACACGACGCCTGCCGCGGAAAGCCCGCCCCCCTTCCACTTATTGCGGTTTGCTTTCCGCCCCACAAAAGACACGCTCCGGACGCAGCCTGCACCGCTATGCGTCCGGAGTGCAGTCTGGGGAAGCGGATCACGGCAGAGAAAAATCGCAAAATGGGCGGAAGGAAAAAGGAGGAAAAGGAAATGAAAAGATTCTCACGCTTGGTAGCGGCTATGGTGGCGCTGGCTTTGGTGCTGACGGGCGTTGTCTTTGCGGAAACGCAGGGGACGATTGCGGAGCGGTATCAGGACGCGCTTTCGCGGCTGGAACGTTACTTGATGAACCTGCAGGATGATTCGGTGAGCATCACGACGCTGGCGGAAGACTTCCAGAAACTTGGCAATTACGAAGGCAGCAACGCCTTCTATTACTACACGCTGGGGCTTGCGGATGCGGCGGCCAATAATTACACGCTGATTCCGATGTATATCGACGCGCTTGTCATCAACACGAGCTTTGATGAGCGCCTGACGAACCTCCGCGCGAACGGCGTCAACATTCCCAGCGTTGCGGAATGGGCAGCGTACATGAAGGGACGCATTGCGGAAAATGAAGGAAACTATGCGGAAGCAGCGGCACAGTACCAGCAGTGCCTGAACTTCATGGACGCGCAGAACCGCATTCTGTATGCGCTGGCGTGGAGTCGGCAGACCTCCGCGGCGGCGACACCTGCCCCGACAGCGGCGCCTACGTCTGCGCCGAATAACGCGAACACGACCGTGACGGTCTATCCGCCGACGCTGTATGCCAACGTCAGCGGCAAGGCGGTTAGCTTGGAGTGGACGACCGTCAGCGGCGCGACGAATTACAGCCTCTATCGCCGCCGCACCAATTACGACAAGAACTTCCAGCTGATTTACAGCGGTTCGGCGCTGTCCTACAAGGACACGTCAGCAAATGCGAACTACAATTATACCTACTATGTTGCCGCGACGACCAAGGAAGGGCGGCAGCTGTCCTCGAATGAGAAAACAGCGCTCATCAGCAGCAATTCCGCCTCGAACAACACAAGCACCACGACGACGAAGCCGCCCGTCACAAAGCGGCCGGTGACGAATCCGCCTGTGACGACGCCGCCGATTACGAAAGGACCTACGCCTACGATTACAACGACGCCGACCCCGCCGCCGCAGTGGTCTGCATGGACGCAGTGGTCTACCACCCCGGTCAGCAGCAGTTCTACCCGTCAGGTGGAAACGAAGGTGGAGACGGAAACGTACTCGATTCCTGTGTACCATTACTCCCGTTGGCACTACTATAACACAGGTTACAACAAATGGTACTATTCCTATGCTGAGTATACGGGTTCCAACTATAAGCCGGGTACTGGAAATTGGGAATACATGAGCAGCTATGAGCCACTTTCTAAGAACGGAACGGCGGATGGACATCAGCGCTATGAAAACTACTGGTGGAACGAAACGGTCAGCTATGAGCAGGACAGCTACGAAGTGACGTACTACCGTTATCGCGACCTGCAATAAAATTTCGCATACCAAAGACAACGCTCCGGGTGCAAGGCAGCACGTTTTGCCCCCGGAGCGAATTTATTAGGCGGATAGGGAGGAAATAGAGGATGTACATTCTGATTGAACTGGTGCCGGTGGCGGCTGGAACGGGGTTTGGCGTTTTCTGCGGCGGTTTGCTGGGACTGGCGCTGCTGTTCATCATGGCGCAATATGCTATGACATGGCTGCTTGCGCCTGTGGTTATTACCATGACCCTGCTGCAAAGCGAGACGCTTTGGTGGATTCTCCCGGCAGTACTTGTCGTAGGCGTGATTGTGAATTGGCTCTTCGCGACGAGTAAAGCGTGGTTTCCATTTATGCCTGCGCTGCTGACGTTGGTGCTGGTGGCGATTTTTTGGGTTGTTGGACTGATTGTTGAGTTAATCATCAAAAAGTTCCCGACAAACGAACTCTGGACACTGCTACTCCTGCCGATTGGTATTGCGTTTTATGCAATTTTGGTTTACCCGCTATTCAATATAGTCATCGCCACTTCATCTGTAACAACTTTGCCGTGCGGCTATAAACCATGTTTGGGGGCGATTGCTTCGTTTGTGGGCATGGTGGGCGGCGCACTGTGCATTCAAGGTATGGTGGAGGGTGTCGTCGGCTGGTTTGGTGAATCAACCTTTTTGGAGCAGCTTCAATTGTCTGTGGATACAAAATTCGTGAGCGACATCATGCTTGCGAAAGTATTGGAGATAAAAGAATTCACTTGGCAGCAGCTGCAAGGCGTTGTGGATGCTGTCAAATCCATACCCGTCGGCTTGCGCTTCTTGCTGGGGCTGGCGGCGGTCATTGGCTGCGGCTTTTGTGAACATTACTGCGCCGATGGCAATTCGCTGTTCAGCTAAAAATTTAGCAATCCCCCCCTTGCCAATCCCCTGAAAATGCGCTACAATAAGTTTGACGTGACAAACTCATTCGCGAAAGCAAGGGGAGGCAAGCTCATGAAGTATGCAGGAATGCCGATGGGCATGTGGATGCTGTTCCATCGCTCGTTTACGCATCAGCTGATGGCGGTGCTGGGGCAGTCGGCGGAATCCGCCAGGGCAACGGAGAAGGCGGCGAAGCAGGAGTATCGGCAGATTATCGCGCGCGTGCCGGATTTTGAGCCGGGCGACCGCTTCCAGATGAATCTCGTCAACTGCGCGATGCTCTGCGCGTATGTGCTGCATATGCCCAAACGTCCGACCGTGCAGACGCTGACGGATTACTACGCGAAGTCCATGATGACGCCCGCGATGCGCTGGTTCTGCCGCAAGAGCGGGAAGAATAAGTTCTCCGAAAAGGACATTGCGGGGATGAAACAGGCGGAGAAGCTCCGCGCTGCCGACCGAAACCCCTACTCGTGGAACATGGACTATCTGCCCTATGCGGACGGCAGCGGCTACGAGGCGCGGTTCTATAAGTGTGGCATCTGCGCGCTGACGAAGGAACTGGGGCTGTATGACCTCACGCCTGCCATGTGCCGACTGGATTACACGATGGCGGAAGCGGGCGAAGCGTCGGATTTCGTGCGCGAATACACGCTTGCGTCCGGCGGACCGTACTGCGACTGCGGGTATCATAAGAAACAGAAATAACGAAAGCGTCCCGTTCCAATGGCGGAAGGGGACGGTTTTTTCGCCGTTTTCAGCTTTCTGGAAGTAGTATTATCGGCATGGTTGACAGTGAAGAAACGTTGATGGTAGAATATCGGTAGTACGCATACTTTTCATATTTGGTATGGTGGTACAATTACTTATTGAAATTGGAGGTAAAAACAATGGTTAACATAAAGGAAATTGCGCACTATGGACGATGGTTTCCATATTGCAAAACAGACTATGATCTTTGGTGGTTTGACAAAAAAAGTCTCAAATGATTGATGCTGAAAAATTGGGGAGTGTATTTGATTGCGATGTTCATTCGCTGCCGAGCGTCATTGCTCAATGCTATGGACACTATGTTCCTTGCTTTCGTGTAGATATTCCGGCATTGGAGATGAAATATGCGCAGGTTTATTTATCTCGAAAGACGGTTAAATTTTTATCTCAATTATCTGCAAAGGATATGGATCGTAAGTTCCTAATTGCGATTGAAAAAGAATTCCTTGATACAGATTGGTATAGATATGAGTTGACACATTTAAGTTCAGCAGCTGAAGAGTGGTGCAAAGAAAACCATATCCGTTATACGGATTGAGAAAATACACCTTTTTATGTTTGGTAAACTGTGTGTGAAAAATGTTCGTATCGTATCAGGCTTCGTCAAGTATTTCGGGGATGATATGATACGATTTCCAAATTCACCGGCACCCTTTTGATTCGGAAATAGTATCAGGGCTTTTTCCCTTAATCGGTTGACGTTTCCCTTATTTTATGGCATAATTTAAGGGAAAGGAGTGGGAGGTAAGGCAATGCGAGAATTGTTGTCCGCTGCATTCCACTTACGTTAGCCAGCACGAAAAATTCGCGGCACATATCCCCAAATAGTAAAAACGTCCCGTTCCATTGCCGGAAGGGGACGTTTTCGTATTATCCGCGCACAAGCGCCTTATCAGTGAATTTGGGGAATACCATATGCACCAGCGCGAACAACCCGCCGCCAATCATCCCGCCCGCGAAATTCAGCAGCAGGTCATCCACATCCGTCATGCGGCGGATGAACAACTGGCACGTTTCGATGCTCAAGGGCAGCAGCAGGCACATCAGCGAAAGTTGCAGCGGATGGCGATACCGCTTCCACAGCAGCGGCAGGAAGAAGCCGTAGGGGATGAAGAGCAGGATGTTTCCCCAGATGTTGATGAGCATTTCCTCCCGCCGGGCGTACCGCAGCTGCCGCGTAATGGTGTGGAACAGCCGCAGCTGAATGCCCTCGCCCGTCCGCAGCCGATGCAGCGCCGATGCCAGCATATCTCCCGGCGCAGCCCATGTGCCACGCAGCACCAGACACAGCAGCGAAAACAGCAGCGCTGCGAACGCCATCAGGCAGCCTTCGTGCAGGCTCCAGCGCTTCCATGGGCGGCGAATGATACACCATAGGGGCAAAAACACCGCCATCAGCAGGAAATATCGGTTGATGTACGCGCTCATGCTTCGATGCCGGACAACGCCTGCGCAAGGTCGGCAATCAGGTCGTCCTTGCTCTCCAGTCCGACGCTGATGCGTACCATGCCCGCCGGAATGCCCGCAACTGCCAGCTGCTCCTCGGTCATCTGCCGATGGGTGGAGGTCGCCGGATTCAGGCAGCACGTCCGCGCGTCGGCGACGTGCGTCTCAATCGCCGCCAAAGTCAGCCGTTTCATGAATGCCTCCGCAGCGGGACGTCCGCCCTTCAAGACGAACGACACCACCCCGCAGCCGCCGTTCGGCATATATTTCATCGCGCGGGCGTAGTACGGGCTGGACGGCAGGTGCGGATAGCTGACGGACGCCACCTGCGGCTGTTTTTCGAGGAACTGCGCGACCGCCATTGCGTTCTCGCAGTGGCGCGGCATCCGCACATGCAGGCTCTCCAACCCCAGATTGAGGATGAAGGCATTCTGCGGGGACTGCACGCAGCCCAAATCGCGCATGAGCTGGCTGGTGCATTTGGTGATGTATGCCCCCGCATTGCCGAATTTCTCGGCGTAGGTGATGCCGTGGTAGCTTTCGTCGGGCGTGCAGAGCCCCGGATACTTCTCCGCGTGCGCCATCCAGTCGAAATTGCCGCTGTCCACGATGACGCCGCCGAGCGCAGCGCCGTGACCATCCATGTACTTTGTCGTCGAGTGGGTCACAATGTCCGCGCCCCAGCGAATCGGCTGGCAGTTGACGGGCGTGGGGAAGGTGTTGTCCACAATCAGCGGAACGCCGTGCCGATGCGCCGCCTGAGCGAATTTCTCAATGTCCAGCACGGTCAGCGCGGGATTGGCAATCGTTTCGCCGAACATTGCGCGCGTGTTCGGGCGGAAGGCGCGGTCAAGCTCGTCGTCCGTCGCGTCGGGAGAGACGAAGGTGGACGCAATCCCCATCTTCTTCAGCGTCACGGCAATCAGGTTGAACGTGCCGCCGTAGATGGAGGACGACGCGACGATGTGGCTGCCTGCCTCGCAGATATTGAACAGCGCCATAAAGTTCGCCGCCTGACCGGAGCCGGTCAGCATAGCTGCGCTGCCGCCCTCCAGCGCCGCGATTTTCGCCGCAACGTGGTCGCACGTCGGGTTTTGCAGGCGGGAATAGAAATACCCGGACGCTTCGAGGTCAAAGAGCTTGCCCATGTCCTCGCTCGTGGCGTATTTGAAGGTGGTGGACTGGATAATCGGAATCTGGCGCGGCTCGCCGTTGCCGGGCGTGTAGCCTGCCTGAACACACTTGGTTTCAATGCGGTAATCGGACATGGGAAAAGCCTCTTTTCTTATGATTGTGGGTTATCGCAGTTCAATGTCTTCCACCGGGTAGATCTTCTCGTTCGGCTGCACCGTCCCTGCCGTCAGCAGGGGCAGGTGATGGCGCGTGTCGCAGCCCGGACGCGGGTCACGCCGCGTAATCGGCAGGTGCTTGCGCCGGTCGGGCTTTTGCAGGCGGCGGTTGTACAGCCCCGGCATGTTCTGTGTCACCATGTCATGCGGCAGCTGCTCCACGGTCATCCGGCGTGGCGGATCGCCCGAACGCCAGATGAACGGCACAAAATCCTGAATCCCGTTCATGACGATATAGAAATATGTGCCGATGTACCCCTCTTCGGGATGCGCCATCATGTAGTGCGGGCAGGTCATCAGCGCTTTTGCCGCGTCGATGAACGAAAGCAGCCCGAAGTGGTCGATGATGCGCTGCATGGCGTTCGCCTCGTCCGACACCTGCCCCATGTCAATCGGATGCCCGGTCACGGACTCGTATGCCGCTGCTGCCTTCTGGTTCAGCCCGCGGACAAAATCCTCCGCATCCGCCTTTTCCAGCGCGCGGTCAAGCGGCAGGAAGCCGCCCAGTCCCAGCATTTTGAGGAAGTCCGCCCCGCTGACGCGCCCCAGCGCCATCAGCAGCGCCATGCCGCCGATGATGCACGTCGGCGTATCGACCATCTTCCAGAGAACGGGGCGAATTGCCAGCCGCGCCTGCACGGATTTCTCGTCGCGCTTCCAGTTGTAGCAGCTTTTGCGCAGATTCTCCGTCGCCTGATATTTCAGGCACATGCCGAGGTGCACCGCCGCGCCGCAGTGGGGGACAAGGTCGTCGCTGTTGAGGATGTTATACAGCGGATAGGCGGATGGGTCGCGAACCGCTTTGCCCGCCATCACCGTGGGGGACGCGAAGCCGTAGCCGATAAGGTTGCGCGCGGAGATGCCCGTCTCGTTCATCTTCAGGTGCGCGTACACCTGCATCATTGCCGCGCCCTGGCTGTGCCCGCAGACCCAGAGGACGAAGCGGCTGTTCGGGCTGCGCATGTTCTGCAGAATGTCGCGCAAGGTGAGCTTTTCCAGCCCCAGCTCTTCCGCTGTTTCCGGAAAGGAAATTTTCTCCTCATTCGCCTCGAACTGCCGCGCGAGCTCCAGAAAGCCGCGGTGCATCCCGTCCTGCGTTGTCATGCGGAAATTGCTGAACCAGTCGTAGAAGCGCGAGCCCGTGCCCATGAACCCAATCGCGACGACGTAGCGCCCGTCCAGCGCGGGATGGAGCATCACGACCGCCTTGCCGGTGGTGTTATTGCTGCTGCTCAATCGCAGCGCGCCCAGCATCTGTCCCAGCGCGCTGACGGGTTTCAGGCGCGCGCGCACCCAGTATTTCCGCCACTCGGCGCTCAAGGGGTTGTTCGGCGGCAGGGCAGTCAGTTCGCCATCCACCTGAATGGTCACGTCGCGCCAGCCGGCTTCGACCCACGGCTCAATCGCCATGCCGTACGCGGCGCTGGCGAGTTCGGCGCTCATGCACAGCGCTTCCTCGGACAGCGGCGGGCGCAGCTTGCCCCACGGGTCATGCGTCCATGGAAGCAGCAGCGATGCTGTCTGGGACAAATCGACGCCGGTCAATGTCGAGGACTTCTTTTCCTCTTGCTCCATCCTTCGCTCCTTTCCTTGCCGCTGTGCGGCGTACGTTTTGTTTGTTGGCAAGCAGGCAGGGATTACACCACCTGCCCATCATCCCCGCGGCGGAAATCCACCGCAAGCAGCTCCTCGCGGCTGATGACCTGCGTCCGCGGCGAACGGGTCGTCACGAACGACACCTGCTTGTCGTCGTAGCTCACAATGTGCGCATTGACTTGAAATAGCCGCTCATCCCGCATGAACATCAGGCGTATCACCCGGTCATGCTCCACCGCGAAGCGCAGCAGACGCTCCATTGCCCATGTCCTCCGTTTCCGATGATGGATGCACGGCGTAAATCGTCGCTTCCCAGTTGCTGAATACGCGCGTGAACAGGCGGTCAAGCGTATCCGTATCCACCGCATAGCTGCTCCGCTCGTAGCTGCTGACGTAGATGTAGTCCACGTCGTACTTCTCCAGCAGGTCGAGGTTTTCCTCCGGGTCAGTGTAGAAAGCCGCAATGTCCATCTTGCGCTCACTCGTGTCCAGCCCGTGGTAGTACAGCCACAAATCCGGCCCGCAGACGATGTTCTGCCCGGCGATGGACGCAATCGGGTTCAGGTGCTGCGTCCCGGTCATGTAAGTGGAATGCTCCGGCGTGTTATCGCGGGCAAATTCCCCCGCTTCCACCGCCGACGCGGAAAACGCCTGATAGTTGCTGACGCACTCGCGCCAGAGCGTCAGCCCCGCGGACAGGAACACCGCAATCGCCGTTACAACCGCCAGCGCCCCGCGCCCGCGCATCCCTTTCAGCCGATGCCAGACCTCACGGCACCAGTCCGCCACAATCATGCAGCAAAGCAGCCACGCCAGATACATCAGCTTGTTGTTGTCGTAGATGTTTGGCTGAAAGCGCACCAGCTCCACCGCAAGGATAATCGGCAGCGCGCCCGCGAACAGCCGCCGATGCTTCGGATTCCGCTCGAACAGCGCCAGAATCAGCATCAGGAACGGCAGACCGATGTTCTTCAGGTAGAACCAGAAGTACAGGTCGCGGAACGCAAATTCACCGTTTGATTCATACCCGTTGACCCAGTTGAGCCAAATTTGCAGGAAGCTGTTCCCACTGCCCGTGCCTTGGAACACCTGCTCGAACGTGAAGCAAATCAACTGCGGCGCGCTCAGCACCACGGCGATTACGCCATACGCCAGATACCACTGCAATTGCGTCCAGCGCTCTTTGTCGTGAATCAGGTCGTACACCATCATGCCCAGCGAGCAAAGCCCCAGCGCGAGGAACGAGTGCGTGTGAATCAGCGGCAGCGCGCCTGCCCAGACCGCCAGCAGTCCTGTTTGCCGAATGCGCTGCGCAAACGCCGGGCGCTTTTCCGGCGCAAAGGACGTAAACAGCAGATAAAAGCACGGCAGCGCCATGCACCACCCGCCGAGGAGCGTCCGCTGTGGAACCATCAGGTCGGCAATCACGTTTGACCAGCGCAGGTTGTACGGTGTGGGCTGATTCGTCGGCGTGGCATAGTACCCGTCAAGAATTTCGCGGATTCGCTCGATGACCGTGCTGAACGGATTGTTCACAGTGCCGCCCGCAAGGTCGAAATTGTACAGGAAACCCAGACCGCCGTTCAGGAAGAACAGCAGCGTCGCGAGGATAATCGTCTTTTTCCCCGCGGTCATCTCCCGCGCCAGCACCATCACGCCCGTGAAGCACAGTGCCATCATCAATGTACCCGGCACGACAATCGCCCATTCCAGCGAGAAGCCCATCAGGTACAGCGACGTAGACAGGCTGTCCGTCAGGAAGGGATACGACAGCCGCTGACCGGGGAAAAGCGCGTAATCCGGCGGAAAAGCAGCGTTTTTCAGCGACGTGATGAACGACATGTGCATCGGCAAATCGCCGTAAGTGCTCTGCCCGACCCACCAGCCGCCGTCACTTCCGACGCGCAGGCAGTGCGTGTATTGCAGATAGGCGGAAAGGAGCGTCAGCGGCAGCACAACCATCAGCATCTGTCCAGCCAGCTGCTTTTCCCGCGCATCCCACTTTTTCACCGGCGAAGGGTCGCGCAAAAAGAAGCACCCCGCCGTCAGCCCCGCCAGCGGAATCAGCGCCAGCAAATGCGCCGTCCATGTGAAATCCACCGCGAACGCAATCAGCGCCGGCAGCCACATCATCATCAGCAGCCCCAAGCTGACACCGAGCCACACGCGCGTGAGCAGCGACTTCCGCGGCAGCAGGAATCGCACGCATGTGCACCCCGCTGCGAGAAACACAAGCAGATACAAAACGCCAAGGAATGCGGTCATGAAGGAACTCCCTTCCAACAAAATGGTATACCAAAATAAAAAAGCTGCGATAAAAACCAAGTAACAGGTACGAGCCGAAGCCGAAGGGGTCGAGGGGGCGACCGCAGACTTCGTCTGTTTTCACTGCCCCCTCGTCGCGTCCGCAGACGCGATTTCCCCTGCGGCAAAAAAACTTTATGCTGAATGATTACGCTTGAAAATACTGATTCAGCAGCTTGACGCCACCCTCGACATCGCGAAGGTCAACCACTTCGCACGCCGAATGCACATACCGGCACGGAATCGACAGCGTGCACACCGGAATCCCGCCACGGCTGGTCTGCATCGCCGACGCATCCGTCCCGCCGAACGGCAGCACCTCGCGCTGGGTTTTCACACCCGCCTGCGCAGCCGCTGCCAGCAGCGCTTCCCGCAAATCCGGATTCGAGATGCTCCCGTGATCCATCACCTTTACGGCAATGCCCTCGCCGAGCTTAATGTCCGGCTGCTTCGTGCCGGGGGTGTCGCCCCACGCGGTCACGTCAATGGCGATGCCCTTGTCCGGCGCTTTCGCGAACGACGCCACCTTCGCGCCGCGGCAGCCGACTTCCTCCTGCACGGAGAAAACGGCAATGATGGTTTGCTTCGTCGCGCCGACGGTTTGCAGGAAGCGAATCAGCAGCGCGCACGCCGCGCGGTCGTCCATTGCGGGGCTTGCGACGCGGTTCGCGCCCAGCTGGAAGCAGTCGTTCGCGTACACGCACACGTCGCCAATCTGCACCATCGTCTCGGCGTCCGCCTTGTCCTGCGCACCGATGTCCACAAACAAGTCCTTCATCGCCGTGTCCTTGCTCACTTCGGACACCACAACACCCTGCACGCCATTCGGGAACGACACATGCCGCGTCAGGCTCATGGTCGGGCTGATGCCGCCGACGTTCGTCACGCGCAGGAAGCCCTCTTTCTCAATGCCCGTGACGATGTAGCCGATATGATCCATGTGCGCGGACAGCATGATTTTCTCTGAATTCGCCTCCGTGCCGTTCTTCACGCAAATCAGATTGCCCAGCGCATCCGTCTCGATGCTGTCCACATACGGCGAAACCTCTTCCCGGATGACCGCCGCTACCGGTTCTTCCAGTCCCGACGGCGCGACCGGTTTGAGCACCTTCTTCAACAATTCCAACATCATTATTCTCCTTTACTTGAGGGAGGCGCAAGGGGCGTTGCCCCTTGACCCCACAAGGGACGCTGTCCCTTGACCCTGCAAGGGTCTTCGACCCTTGACCCATTTTCGCGATTGAGTTGCTGACACTTTCAAACAGTTTGCGCGTGCTGCTCCAACCTCATCCGTCGCTGCGGCGACACCTTCCCCAAGGGGGAAGGCAAGGAAGATTGCGCACATCCAAAACCTTCCCCTCTGGGGAAGGTGGCTGAGCGAAGCGAAGTCGGATGAGGTCGCCCGCGCTTACAGTGCCTTGACCAGCGCCTTCACCAGCGCAAACTGGCTCTCCACATCCGACAGCTTTACCACCGACGACGGCGAGTGAATATATCGGCACGGCACGCTCAGCACCACCACCGGCACACCCTCCCGCGCGCGCTGAATCGCGCCGCCGTCGTTGCCGCCGGATACGCTGTGCTTCACCTGATGCGGAATGTTCTCCTGCTTCGCCACGTCCAGCGCCTTGCGGAACAGCGCTCGGTTCGCAATTGACGCGCCATCCATGAACGACACCGCGACACCCTGTCCGGCTTCGCAGACGTGCGCAGTCTCCGGTACGTCGCCGAGGTCGTTGCACGTCGTGCCTTCCAGCACAATGCCGATGTCGGGTTCCTGCTGGAACGCTGCCCCCTTCGCGCCGCGGCAGCCGACTTCCTCTTCGGACACAAAGCAAGCCACGAGGTCAACCGGCAGTTCTTCTTGCAGCAGACGCAGCAGCGACAGGCAGCCGACGCGGTCGTCGAATGCCTTGCCGCACGCGAAGCCGTCGCCGTATTCCACATAGGGCGTATCGAAGGAGATGTACGTCCCCATCGGGGCTTTGCGCTCAGCTTCGTCCTTGTTCTTCGCGCCAATGTCCACCAGCAGTTCGTCCATCGAAAGCACATGCTTGCGCTCGGCGGCGGATTGCAGGTGAATCGGCACAGCGCCGATGACACCGGGCAGCTTGTTGTCCCCGACGGTGACGCGCTTGGAAACCAGCACGCGCGGGTCCATGCCGCCTGCCGCGGCAATGCGCAGGTAGCCATCCTCCGTGGCGGAGGTGACAATCAGCCCCACTTCGTCCATATGCGCGCTGACCATCACGCGCTTGCGGGGCGCGTCGCCCGTGCCTTCCTTCACGACAACGACGTTGCCCATGCGGTCGAGGACGGTCGCAAAGCCCAGCTTTTTCAGCTCATCCAGCAGAACGCGGCGAATCGCCTGCTCATGCCCGGAGGGAGCGTTGATTTCCGTCAGTGTCTTCAAATCCATAGGTCATCCTCCCAGCTTTCGTCGAGTTCCGCGACGAAATTCGCCAGCAGACGCGCGCCCTCTTCCAGCGTGTTCAGGTCAATCGTTTCCACCGACGTGTGCATGTACTTCTCCGGCAGGCTGAGCAGCACGCTCGGCACGCCCGCGCGGGACAAGCCGATTTCGTCCGCGTCCGTCCCGGTGGAACGGCTTGCGACGTTCGCGTTCAGCTTCACATGGTGCTTTTTTGCGCAGTCGATGAGCCGCTGATTGAGCTTCGGCTGCACAAACGGCCCGTGCGTGACAATCATGGCGTCAATCGGCAGGGCAGAGCGCGGCGGACAAGTCGGCGTTTCAGCAAAATCGACGTCCAGCACGACAGACAAGTCCGGTTCAATTGCGAAAGCGGAGGTCATTGCGCCGCGTCCGCCGACTTCCTCCTGCGACGAGCAGACGAAATACACATCCGCGTCGCAGACCAGCTTTTGCAGCATTTCCGCCGCGCGCAGCAGAATCGCCACGCAGGAGCGGTCATCCAGCGTTTTCGATGCGAACTGACCGTTGAGCAATTCGCGGGCAGGCCCGTCGAAGGTCACTAAGTCGCCGATGCGGACGAGTTCCTTCGCACGCTCGGCGCTCATGCCGATGTCCACATGCAGGTTGTCCAGCGTGTAGTTGTTCGCGCGGTCGGCAGCACTCATCAGGTGCGGCGGCAGCGCGCCGATGGTGCCGAACAGCTTCTCGCGCCCATGCACCCACACGCGGCTCGCGGGGAGGATGCGCGGGTCAACCCCGCCGACATTGCCCAAGCGCAGGCTGCCGTCATCCTCAATATGCGTCACCATCAGGGCGATTTCGTCCAAATGGGCGCACAGCATAATTCTCGGACCTTTGCCCTTTTTGTGCGCAATCACGCTGTACATTGCGTCCACCGTCACCTCGTCCACCAGCGGACGGAATTGTTCGGCAAAGTACGCGCTGACCTGCGCCTCATGCCCGCTGACACCCGGCAGCGCCGTTACGTCAGCAAGCAGCTTCTTGACATCCATCGTATGCCTCCTTCGATTGTGAAGAATCTACCGATTATATTATAGCATATTTCCTTTCTGATGTGAAGAGGAAGATGATTAGCCGCGACAAACAGCGATTTCTTGCCCGTTTGTCTTGCATGACGCGGCAGGGTGTGCTATACTGAAAATGATTACTTTCCTGCTGCGAGCAAAGGAGTTTGCCATGCCAACGATTGATATGCAGGACACGAATCGCCGCGCGATTGTGGCGCTGAACTATGCGAGCTTTCTGGACGACCGCCATTATTTGTCGCATCAGGGAATTACGGCGGAGCTTGTGCAGCGCCAGCGGTTGGCGAAAAGCCGCGAAGCTGCTGAATGAACTCAGCGAAATGCTGGAACTGACGGATGATTTCCTTGGTGCCTTTGCGCGTCTGGAAGATTTCAGCCCCCCTTGTCGCCTCCCCAGAGGCGAAACCCAAAGGGAATTGATTGATTGCGAATGGCATAGGAAACAAAACAAGAGAGGGGTGCCCCCAACAATGTACGAAGAATTGCAGCAGTGGATTGATGAGAGCCGCCGCATCGTGTTTTTCGGCGGCGCGGGTGTTTCGACGGAGAGCGGCATTCCCGATTTCCGCTCGCAGGACGGATTGTATCATCAGCAGTTCGCCTATCCGCCAGAGGAAATTCTGTCCCACACCTTTTTTGCGCGCCATCCGGAGGAGTTTTACCGCTTCTATCGCGCGAAAATGCTCCCCTTGCACGCGCAGCCGAACGACGCGCATCGCTTTCTGGCGCAGCTGGAAGCCGGCGGACGTTTGACGGCGGTCATCACGCAGAATATCGACGGCTTGCACCAGAAGGCAGGCAGCAAAACGGTGCTGGAACTGCACGGCAGCATCCACCGGAATTATTGCCTGAAGTGTGCGCGCTTTTTTCCGCCGGAGTACATCCGGGACAGTGAAGGCGTGCCGAAATGCCCCTGCGGCGGAATCATCAAGCCGGACGTTGTGCTGTACGAGGAAGGGCTTGATGATGCGACGGTTCGCGCGGCGGTGCGCCAATTGCAGCAGGCGGAACTGCTTATCGTCGCTGGAACGAGCCTGACGGTGTATCCGGCGGCGTCGCTGCTGCGGTTCTTCCGCGGGCGGCACATCGTTCTTATCAACCGCGACGCAACCCCGCTGGACAATCAGGCGGATTTGGTGCTGCATGAGCGCGTGGGAGCGGTCTGCCGCCATCTGCGCCCGACACCATTGGAGGTGGGGGAATGACGACGTTGGAGACGCTCTTTTCGCCCATACAGAAGGAGAAACTGCGTCAAGCGGCATTGGTGCGCACATCCTGCCGGAGCTTTGCGGGTGCGCCCGACACGGCGGCGTTCGCGGCGCTGTCCTACGTCGTCGGTCGGTGCGCGCTGCCCGGTGCGCGCTTGGTGCTGACACCGGTGGACGAATCGCTGTTTACCGGCACGATTCTGGGCATGGGGCGCATCACAGGCTGCAAAATGGCGGCGGTGGTCATCGCCTGCGGGACGGAAGCGCTCTGCCGCGTGAATGCCGGGATTCTGGGCGAAGCGTTCGTGCTGGAAGCGACGGCGCTGGGACTGGGGACGTGCTGGGTGAGCGGCACATATCGCCGCAAGCAGATTCGCCTGCCGATGCAGGAGAATGAGACGGCACTCGCGGTGATTGCGGTCGGTGTGCCGGAGAAGCCGCTTCAAGCGCCGGAGAATCGCCGCCGGAAGCCGCTCGACAAGCTGATGAACGCCGTTCCCGCGGATGGCATGATGCTGGACGCGGCGAAGCTGGTGCAAATCGCGCCGTCGGCAATGAACATGCAGCCGTGGCGGATGGAAGCGCTGCCCGGTGCGTTTGCGCTGACCATCAGCGACCGTGCCCTGCTGGACGGCGGCATTGCGCTATGCCACGCGGAACTGGCGCTGCGCGGGGCACATCGGTGGGTGTACAGCGCGGCACACGGTGGAATCACGGCGGTGGCGCAGGGGAAGTTTGTCCCCTGACGGAATCCCTCGGTGTGCGTGTTCTGGCTTGATTTTTCTATTGAAATTGATTGCTTTCACGCAGGGGGAATCGCGTCTGCAGAGGCGACCAAAGGTCAGTGGAAACAGACGAAGTCTGTGAGCGCCCTTTGGAAACCTTCGGATGCACCCTCGCATGTTTCTGGGCTTGTATTGCAGCTGGGGGAACGAATGGTGTACCGTTGCTTGGTGGCAGAAAGGCACACTAACTGAAATCAGCTGCGATATAGCTCAACAAACTTCAATGGGGACGCGAAGCAGTCCAGAGGGCGATCGCAAAGCCCTCTGGTCGCGCCTGCAGGCGCGAAATCCCTGCATAAACACGCGGAAGAAGTATGGAGAAGTCACCAACCCAATCGCGCGAAAGGGGGCTTCTCATTTCCTGCGATTGCATA
>OGYJ01000420.1_pt1 | contig 41355 bp, 42 predicted proteins | sample 1576531 | NCBI WGS metagenome assembly OGYJ01 (sample SAMEA3541574, study PRJEB24748) | human gut metagenome | biome: human gut; feature: human-associated habitat; material: faeces | place: China | collected 2012 | reverse complement strand
ACTACAAATTTAAAAAATTTTTATTTTAAAAAAGGTTTTTTTATATAGTATAGAAAATTTGAGCGTTTTACTAACTTAGACCTAAAAAAATAGAAGGATTAAATCCTTCTATTAGTTGTGTCGTGTTTATAATCATTTTCAACCTGGTAACTAGCACGATTACTACGTGGCATGGGTTGATTAACATAGTTTTCCATTTTAGAACTAAATAGAGTTTGTGGTCTAATATACATTTCCATATTAGTCCCACCCCACTCAGCTATTTTTACATCGATCACATATTTAAAGTCCTCTATAGTATACCCTTCTTTTAGACGAGCGGAGATGTATTTGACAGTATTTTTAGCATCATGTTTATATTTAGTTCCTGCTCGTTCATTTAAGTAATTTATAATTTCCTCTATTAGTTTACTTTGTATAGTTGGTACACTACTTTTAGTAGTAAATCCTGGTAATGCCATTATTTCACCCTCTTTACTCTTAAAGTTTTATATTGTCGCTCTTTGAATGCTGGTGCTATGTCATCTGTACTTATTATCCCACCATACATTAATTCCTCTAATTTATCTTCATCTACAGTATAAGTTTTAATTAGACAGTCCATTATTTCAGGTTTTTCTTGTGCCATATTTAATAATATTTGGATAAGTGTATCATCATCTAATTCACTTTTAGTATTAGTAGTATAAGAAACTTTTATGCCATCATATTCTCCTTTAGTAATACCTTGTTCATCTAACATCATTTTGGTGCTCTTAATTAAGTCATTTTCACGTTCTTTATTCTTTTTATTGAGTTCTTTTATCTCAGCTAACTCACTTAATAAAACCCTTAATTCCTTCATTTTTTAGCCTCCTTAAGTAATTAATCTATGAACCCCATAAAACCTATTTTAGATAGGTTTTAGGAGCTTATATCCCTATATAAAGTATAGAATTTATCTATTGTTTACTAAGTTGCCGTTGTATTTATCACTGACATTTTTCATAGTCCCTCTTTTATTGGTTTTCATGAACTCTTGGAATGTGTCAATGTCATGTGCTGCAAAATATTTAGCGTGTTGTTGTCCTAATGTTATGTAGTTTGGTAATCTACGTTGTTCTGCAGGCAGCATTTCTTCATATTCATACCATCTTAAAATGGTAGCTTTTGTTCTACCAATAATGGCTCCAATCTCAGTAAGGCTATAATACATATTTCCATCTATTATTTTCATATTTATCCCTCCATTATATCTTTAAATAATTTTTTATTATCCACTACCTCACTTGATAGTGCTTGTTTGCTATTAACTATTTTATGTACTTTTTCGTCAATAGTGTCCTTACATAATAAGGTAATAATATTTACTGTACCCTTTGTTCCTATTCTGTGGCATCTATCCTCAGCTTGTTGTTTATCTGCACTCGTCCAAGGCTCATCTAAAAATATTACTGTATTAGCTTCATTAAGAGTAAAACCTGTGCCTAAACACCCTATTGTACCTAATATAACCTTACATTTAGGGTTTTTCTTGAACTCATTGAGTAATTTATCCTTGTCCTTGACCTCGGACGTTATACAGGCTGGATTATACTTTTGTAGTAGTTTGGCGGCGGGTTCTATCACTTTTGCCCAGTTACTAAAAATAATAACTTTACCTCCATTATTAACTACTTCCTCAACTAATTCTTCCATACGTTTATACTTAACATTGCTTACTTTATGTGTAGTCAGAATATCTGGATTACCTGTAACTTGTCTCAAACGTGTTAGAGCAGTTAATGGATTCGGTAATAGAAGTATTTTATCAATATTGTCTTGTATAGTTTGTTCTACTTCTTTATATAACTTAGTTTGTATTTTATCCATTTCTAACAATTCATTAGTGTATATTTTAGGTGGTAAGTCTAATACATCTTCTTTTTTACGTCTTAACATATATTTGTCTAGTCTACTTTGTAATTCATCCAGATGTTTATATCCAACTATTTGGTATCCTCCAAATCCACCCATGATACAATAGTGATTCTTAAATTGAGTTAAACTATGGTTTTCTACTTCTAGCCATTTTAATACATTGTATAAATCTATAGCAGCATTCATTATCGGCGTTCCTGTGAGTGCTAACTTATAGTATGAGCAGCAACAATGAATGGCCTTACCTTGAATACTTGTAGAGTTCTTACACTTATGTATTTCATCAATAATAGTCATACCTATTACACCACACGTACAAAGTATTTTTATATATTCCTGTATTTTAGTGTCACGCAGTGTTTCAATATTAGTAACCAGGAAAAATTCCTCATGTTTATTTTGTAGATCTAATAACCTATCATGCACACTGCCAATTTTACCATCCTTAAATCCTAATATATGAGCACGTTCATTAGTATGAACTGCTACTTCATTTACCCAGTTCCATTTTAATTCATTTACCCCACACACGATTAAACAATGTTTCATCTGTTCTTTTTTACTTACTGCTATGTCCAAGGCTTGCTTCGTTTTTCCAAGGCCTTGTTCATCTGCAAGTAGAAATTTAGTATGGTCTCTGGAATATAAAAAACTATCCATCTGATAACTATATGGTGTAGTTTTACTTTTATATTCAGCCAGTGGTTTATCGTAGTTGTCCAGTAACTTTAAATAATTCTCAAATTCTTTGGGTATTTTACCGACTATATCAATATTACAATCCCTGCATTTATCTAATATAGTCTTAAATGCCCCTTTTGGAAGTTCCCACATATTCTTATTTTTATGGTAGTAACAGTTGAAGGATCTAATTACATCTAAATACTCCAACTCATTGCCAATCATTTTTATATATAAGGAACTGCCTCTAAACTTTATACCTTTGTCTATTTTTATCCTCATAATGTACCTCCTATCTAACAACCCCCCTTTGTATTTTATATTTATATTATACAACAACTTATATAATTATTCAACTATTTTTCAATAAAAAAATTCCCACATATATTATGTAGGAATTTTATCTATCTATGCATATCTAACAAATTCTAAATATTTTTTATTTACCCAGTAGCCGGCTTTGCCTTTACACCAAGTACCGCCATCAACTTCTTTTTCTTCTACTATTGTTATTGCTACACCTTTATTTATTACATCTACTACGTCGTATTTTACTCCAGGTCCTTTTCTACAATTAAGATCGTCAGTGGTACAACGTGCTATATATTGTTTAAATTCTTTAGGTTTTTCTTCTTTATGTTCTTCTTCCTTTTTACCATTTACATAATTCTTAACATCTTTGATGAAGTGAGCAAATCCATCAACAGAGCAGCCATGACCCCAAAACGCAGTACCGGGACAAGTTTTAGCACTTCTACTAGAGTTATATTTTCCTAAGTATGCTCCACTAGCAGTAAACCAGCAATGTGGTCTTATATGAGTTGTATTTACAGGTATATCAAATCTTTTACACAACTCTCCATAAAGATATATTACTGCTTTCTTTTGTGCAGCAGTCATTTTATCATGACCTTTATCAAAGCATCCATATATTTCTATGCAGATAGCATTTGTATTCCAACCCCTAATACCAATTGGAGTTGAATTAAGATTTCTACCAGTTGTTATTTTTCCATCTGGGAAAACATTGAAGTGTTGAGCAATATAATGACCATGTCCATCACTACTATGCCATTTACTTTTACCATAACTGTCCAAGGACTCAGTTCTACCAAAATGAGGCTCGGAAAAGACCTTTTTATCGGTCTTTTCCCATGTACTGTAGCTAGGCATATCCATATGATGTACTTGTAATTTTGTTATTGTTCTACTTACGTGTTGTTTTGCTAACCAATTTTTAACATCTTTAGCGCTTTCTAATAATGTAAAACCGTTTTTAGTTTTCATTATCTACCACCTCTCCTTACTATGTTACATAGATTATGCATTTAACATAGCCATTAATTCTTCGTATTGTTCTTTAGTTAATTGGTCATTTGCGTAAAGTATAGAGATTTTTTCAGCCATTGATTCTTTACTTTCATAGTTTTCTCTTTGTATCATTCTTTTTAAGCATTTATATAGCATATTAATTCACCTCCTCTATAAGGAACATTAAGTCTACATATTGTTCACTTGTTATTTTGTCAGCACTGTATAGTAAACTTAGTTTCTCTGTAATATCTTTTTTACTAATATAGTTATGTCGTTTTATTGCTCTTAGTAAAACTTCATATAACATATACACACCTCCTACATCAACATCATTTCCATAGTAGCTACTTGAGTTGCCATATCTATTATCATAGAGTCTTGTTGGTCAGATATATCACTTACTGTGTTAACTGCGTCAGTTAATGGTGTTGCATAAGTATAGTTTATTGTACTTGTTACTGGTATATTACTATTGTATATAATAGTAGTATCTTTAAATATTTCAACAAATAATTTTAAGTCAAAATATTCTACTTCTTCATATGTTGGTTCTGCTAGTTGATTTTGTACAAAGACATTATTATCATTTAGCCATTGTCTAAGTCCTACTACATCAACAGTAGTTAGTCTATTTCTTGAAATCGTAATATATACAGTATCAGTAGCCCAAGCAATTCTATCTATATTCCCTGCACTTTTTCCTATAAATTTATCGCATATAATTAAATTAGCTTCGTTTGTCACAAATGGTTTACCTACATTACATCTAAATTCTATTACATTTTTATCCTTATCATTATGTATCAACCAGTGTTCATTATCTGCACCTGTTAATAGTTTTTGTCTAATATTTCTCTCCGCCACTACTTTATCTTCTTTTACATATACTTTATCTTTTACATTTCCTACTCCTCTTAATGGTTCTTTAATGTAGAATGTTATGTTATTTTCTTTATATGGTTCATATTCTGTAGCTTTAGCTCCTCGTTCTATTTGTATTTTATTTAAATCATCTGTACTATTTAAATTAAATATCATATAGTACGCATTAGAAGGAGTTGTAAAAATTGTATTTACGGTACCAGTACTTCTTATAGGTTCTTTGTTTATATCATAATAAGCATGGTATTTAATATCTGTTCCACTTATAGTATATTGTGTATTAGGTTTTACAGGTACAAAGTCGCTTATATTATAATTTGGATGATTTGTAATATTAAAATTGTTAGTATTAGTGTCACAGTTTTGATATTTTCCTTTAATTACAGTATCTTTATTAAATAAATTCTTACCTACTGCTTTTACAGTTACTTTATATTTGCCATAATTTTTATCTTGTTCATCTGTAACTAGTTCTTGCTCAAATGTACTTTCCATGCCTTTAAAGAATGCAGGAATAGGTGGATTTCCAGTAATATAATCACCTTCTAATACAAGTACTTTATTCATTTTAGTAATACTAGTAGTATCTTTATCATAAAATCTTAATACACTATCACCTATACTAGCTTTAGTTACTACACTGCTCAAACCATTATTGGAAGATACAGTATAAGTAGTATTAGGTTTTAGTATACAATTAAAACCACTATTTCTAATTACCATATTACACGGTATTATAGAATTATTAGATATATGAGTTGTACCTGAGTATACTTCAAAAGAATTATATTCTATTGGTTCATATGTTGGTGTAGTTGCTTTAGTAATAATTTCCATTGGATTGTCAGTAAAATATTTTATTAATCCTTTAAAATCTAAAGTTTGTAATTTTGTCTTTTGTATAGTTATAAAAAATTCGTCCATAGTATTACTACTAGTAATATTTATAGCTTCTTTATTAGTTAATAATTCTTCAAAGTTAATTATTCTATCATTAGTATAAGCAAATCTATCACACATTATAGGAGGTTGTATTCCTGTATTAGATAATCTAAAACCAATAACATCTGGGAATTCAGCTTTTTGATATACGTCTGTTCTACTATATTTTAAATCCTTAAATTGTACTGCCATACAATTTCTCTCTATATACCATTTACCATCTATTATTACATATTTATCCTTAACTCCATTTGGAAGTCCTCTAAGTGGCTCGTGTGTCATAGTTTGCTTATTAGATAATGTATTATCATTATTACTACTTACTACTTCTAAATCTTCACATTCACCAACACTTTTCATTCCTTTAAAATATCCAAAAGTTTGCTCTACTTTAGGTGTTACTACTATATTAGACATATTAAAACCTATGCCATTTGTCCATAAATAATTAGTATTTATTTTATCACTGGTAGTTATAGTAAACTTATTAACACCCTTTACTATATTTAACTTCCATAATGTGTCATAATCATTCATAGCAAGTGCATTTAATATTCCATTATTATCACTTTCAAATTGAATTGTATATTCAGTTGAAGGATATAAATATTTTAAACCTGTACCCCAACTTCTAAAATCAACTTTCTCAATAGGTACTATACTATCTACATCTAAATGTCCATTTACATAACTATCACATAATATTGAATCATTACTTATAGTTTCATATGTTGGTTTAGCTAATGGATATACTATTGTTGTAGGTGTATTTTTTAATTTATTTTTAAATTTTTCAATAGTATCATAATTAGATGCTAACTCTCTTATATATATAGCTTTGTTTGTAGCAGGCAAACATCCAGTAGTCTTAGCATTTGATATATTATTATTATCAATCACATAATTAGATACTAACCATGCTTCACTATTTGTTCCGAAATCATCCCCAATTGCTAGAGGTAACTTATTGTTTACTAGATGAAATAAAAAATTCACAATGCCATTTGCATTAATACTTTGAATAGTATAATTTTCATCATCACTACCATCTAATACAACACTTTTATATCTATGAACATGAGTTGCTTTACCATTTACATCTTCTATAGTATCTCCTTCTAATAATGGTGAATTTAAATAAAATGTTTTAGTGTATTCTTTATATGGTTCATAAGTTGTTGCAGTAGTACCTTCTTCAATTTGAATATTTTTTCTAGTTACGGGTTTATTTGAAACAGTTGTACTATATGAAATTCTATAATATTTGGCATTATTAGGTGATAGATATGTATGATTATACTCACCATTTGTTTGGTAATAATCCATATTTATAAATTTTAAATTATCATCATACCAAGCTATTTTAAATTGATAATAACTTGTGTCATCACTTACGTAACTCAAAGTATAATTTGTATTTGGTAATATACTATTATAGTCACTTATTACCCATGCATCACTAGTTATTACATTTCCATCATTACTCATATTACCAGAATTAATTGGTTTACTTTTATCAAATTTATTCTTACCAGTAACTTTATAGTCTACTTTATATTTACCATTATTTGCATCCTTTTCGTCTGTAATTAATTTATCTTCAAAACTACTTTGCATTCCTTCAAGGTAAGGTAAATTATTATCACACCATTTTTGCTCAGGTTCCTTACCGGCTCCAAATAATTGTGTTAAATTATAAATAACATAATCATGTATAGTATATTTACACACTGGGCTACCTTCCGGTACATCTTCGGGTATTGGTGCATACATACCAATTGATAACATCATATATTTTTGGTCTGCACGGGCTTGTTCGTGTTCTCTTATAGTACTAGCTTCTTCTATTTTTCCTACTGTACAGTCCATAAACAATTTAACAGGTGTCCTATACCCTCCCGGGTAGTGTGTAAAAATGTTAACTTCTTGTGAAGTTGTGTTTAATTCATCTACTGTAAACTTTATTCTAAAATAAAGTTTATCTTTAACAGTTGTATTTAAGGTACTTATAGATTTATATTGATATTGTCCATTTACAGTAAATTGCTTACCTTTATTTATACTTGATTTTTGGTAACTTACTAAAGTATTACCATTTAATACAGGTCTACATTTACCATCATATTCACCTTGTAATGCCACATGATTTCCAGTAGTTACTTCGTAACTTTTAGTTATTGCCACTGGGTCTTCTTGGTCACATACATTAACCATAGTATTACCTTCTAATGCTACGTCTACTTTACCTCCGTCTACACCTTCTGTAGTAGTAACAGTACCATAACCACTAGTATCTATATTTCCATTAAGTATTAATTCTTTGTCAGTATCTTTATTACAGTTAACTAAAGTGTTACCTTTTAACTCGTCTACTGTAGCAAACCCTTGTTTACTATTTTGTAAGAAAACACTATTACCTACTTCATCATCAAGTGTAATACGTTCACTGTGTGACTCTGCAAATAAACATTTTAAGTCCATGTCTTGTTTTTTATTTTTAGCTTCAACATCATTAAGTCTACTATCTTGTTGGTCATTTTTAATTTCTATGGCATCCAGTCTATTATTTTGCTCAACATTAACTGCTTCTATTGCAGTCATTCTGTTCTCGTGTTCTTCATCTTTATCATTTAATTCTAAAATAGCAGTTATAAAAGATTGGCTATTATAGTCTAAGGCCTCAAGTCTTTCATCTTGTATTTTATCATTTTCTACTACAGTATTAATAGTTTTATTTTGTTCTGCTATGGCGTCACTAATAACTTTGTTTTGTGCTTGGTTATTAGCTGCTATTGTATCATTTTGGTCTTGTACTGCTGCATCAAGTTTATCATTTAATGCTTTAGTACTTGCTTGGATATTTTTATTTTGTAAGTCTATAGCCTTATCAATTTTAGTATCTTGTTGTGTTATTTTATTGTTTATTTGTTTGTCTTTTTCAGTTTTATAAGTGTCTATGGTAGTTTCCATACCTTTAATAGCAGTATTTATTTGTGTATCCTTTTGTGTTTTATAATTATCTAATTCTTTATTTTTCTCAGTTTGATAGTTAGTAATATTAGTTCTCATTTGTTGCACTGCACTGTCAACTTCTTGTACTTTGCCATCAAAACTATCTATTTTTTCTTGCATAGTATTTATGTCAGTTGTTACTGTTTGTCTTAAGTCTGTATAATCTTTAACACGTGCTTTTTCAGCAGCTACTCTAGCTACCTCGTTTGCTCTACGTTCTTCCTCGTATTTATCTATGTCTTGTAATTTGTTCAATAATGTTATAATTATTGGATATTGTGGTGTTTCAGTAACCACGTCTAAATCATTATAAATAGATTTTTTAACTCTATAACTAAACTTAGCTGACTGTACAACATGGTCATTTTTATCAATAGTTAATAACTCACATTTATAGCGTCCTATGTTTTTAGTAAGTTCTTGATTTAACTCTATTTGAAAAAGAGCCTTCTCCTTACTAATTAATTCTATATTCTCTACGTCTTGTATCTCATTAGTAGGTTTTAATACGTGAAGAACTAATTTATATTGGTCTGCATCGGGTATATTTACCGCTTTGCCATTTTCAACAGTTACTAAGTTTACGAATAAATTTGCAGTATATTTGTCATAAATATAATAATTTAGTTCTGGAACTGTAACTTTAGATGTTTTGGGGTTTAATACTATTAAATAATCCCTATTAATATTATACATTTTTTTTACACCTCTCCTTCACTCTAATACAATAGAGTAGTTATTTAATAATTATTTGTGGCTTATTCCGTCTAAGCCTTTTGTTGAGTTATCATTCCATATTCCTAGGAATGCAGTAATGACGGCTATTACAGATACTGGATTGTCTACGATATTTAATAACGCTTGACCTAATAATTGCCAACTTGTAAGTTGATTAAAATCCACTCCACTCGCACTGAATATAAGTGCCACTACAGATAAATAAAAATATGGATTTTTAAGTTTTGGATGATCAAATAAATATTGTTTCATATTAACACCTCCTATAATATAATATTAGTAATTATTGTTAACACAACACTGAATATAGCGAGTGCTACAGAAGTCCATAAGGCTCTGTTGGTTTTCTCTTTTTCTACCAAACTATCACGTACAAAATCTTCTAAAGAGTTACTTCGCTTTTCTAAACTTTTTATTACTCGTTCCTGTTCTCTAGTTTGTGCTTCAATTAAGTCCAGTCTACTTGCTAGCCTCTGTTCATTAATATTGTCTAATTTTGCGTTAATTGTTGCCACATCTTCAATTAATTTTAGTAATAATTCTTGCACCTTCTCATCACTCATACATTCACCTACTTTTTAGGTGGCTCCTTTAATTCAGCTAATTCCTTTTTAAGCTGCTCCACCTGTTGTTTATATATTTCACATTGTGCTTCCAACATCACCTTCTTTTCATTAGCGTCTGCTAATTCTCTTTTGTATGTTGTGCATATTGTGTTTAATAAGTTTAATGCATCCATTGTATTACCTCCTATATATCATGTTTCATATTGTATATTAGTTAAAAAAGGACTAGATTAAACTAGTCCTTTAAATTTTATTCTGTATAAGTAACCTTCATTGTCACACTACCACTACATACTGCATAGTTACTAGAATTGTAAGAAGATTGAATACCAAATCCTTTTACAGTTCCCTTAGAAATTGCATTAAGTATAGTACTATCAGTTATAGTTAATTTACCACTATCACCAACTGCAATTTTAACACTACCACAACTAGAACCATATGAAGGTTTTCCACTTGGTCTACTTGCATAGTTATGAGTTTTAACTACTATAGGAACTGCTGCATAAGAACCACCAGATATTCTCTTAATAGTAAGTTCAATCTTACGTATATTTTTACCTTTGAATTGATTAAACTGATTACCAAAGAACCAACAACCATTACAATCTCCGTAACCATAATCACCTTGTCTTGTAGTATTATCCTTCTTCCAGTTATTATATATACTACTTCTATATGTATCACCACTATTAGATTTTATAGTATTTACTTTTGTAGTTGATGTAGTAGGGGCTTTGCCGGGGTCTGTAGTTTGATTACCTCCAGCAAATGTTGCTTTTGCATGTTGTATAATTTGTCCCGGTAATGTTTGGGCAGTATTTGCAGTTAAACCGCCGCAGTGAGATGCATTGGCTATTGTGATAAATGCACCACTAGTAGTTTGAAATCCGTATTGACTGCATACACCGTCTGAACCTGCATCGTGTATTCTTGCACATCCACTACCTCTGTATCCTATTTCACAGTTAACTAATGTAGTATTTTTAATATACATTGAGGCAAAGGCATCCCCGATATAACCTACAATACTACTTTGTCCATCACTGTGTTTATTATCACTACCATAAACTTTAATGCTGTATGTATTGAGTGAACTACTTTCCTGCGATATAATACTACCAGTTCTACCAGCTACTGCACAGCCTGTGTCGGGGTGGACAACACCGGTTTGCCCTTCTTCTGCACCTGGCCAACCGCCATATACCCATAATTTGGCACTACTCATATAGTTTCTTATATATCCATATAATGTATTGCCATCTAAATACAATTTTATTTGTCCACTAGTATAATTTTGAAAGTCTGCATTTTCGGATATATCGCCACGCATCCATATACTTACGCATTTACCATTTAAGAATTTAGGTAAGGCATCTAATACTCCTGCAATTGTTTGATATACTGCGCCTTCTGCTAATTCAACATCATCACTACCTGAGTCAGGGTCTATTTCAATTTGTATGTCATCATCCAGTGTGCTTGGATATTGTGCATTGTTTATTTTATTGGCAGTTATAGTATCCGCAGTAAGTTCACCTTCTACAGAGAAACTATCTCCTATAACTTCACTACCTTGTATTTGTGCTCCAGTGATATTACCCTCACTATCAACACTAAAAGTATCATTTGCATTTCTAAAAGTACTACCTATAATAGTTGCTCCCGTAATAGTTTTACCATCAATAGCTCCGTCAACTATCATATCACCGTTTACTTTTACTTGTTTTGTTATTATGTTTAATGCGTCTTGTGTTAGTTGCATTGAACTTGAACTAGTACCTCTAACCCACCAAGAAAATCTATCGGCTAGTTGTTCATATTGTGTTTCAGTGGCCTTAATTACAGAACTTTTAGTAATAGCTGCCACAGGTATAGTTTTATTTACAGTGGTTTTTCCTTCAATATTAATAGTTATGTGTATTTCCCCAGCATTACCAGTTACTGTAAGGAGAGTAATAGTTTTATAATCACTCTCTAATTTTGCAGTACAGTTAGTTGTATCAGTTATAGTTACTTTATATTGACCTTTAGTGGGCGTTGTGTTAACCGCCACTAAAGGAGTAGTTCCACTATATATATTAATTTGAGTATTTTTACTTGTTTGTTCCACCACTACTTTATTAACAGTTGTGGTGAACGTATTACTATATATTTCACTCATTATTAATCACCCCCTATTTACCACGTATTGTACCATTACTTACTGTTAATATTATTTGTTTTGATACACCTGAGTGAGAAGTGGCAGTTATTGTTACTTCACCATTAGCACCTGCATAAGTACTACATAATCCACTATGAACCCAAACTAAACCTGAATCACTAGATTCCCATGTTAATGATTTATTAATGCAGTTGTCATTAAAAGTAGGTCTTACCATACAGTTATGTGAACTATCATTAGCATCCATAGCAGCTAATGTGAAATCACTAGAATTTTCAACTAGATTATCAGTACTTAATGGATAATATTTTACCCAGTCTACATATTGTGTAATTTCTGTAGTATTACTATCAGGAGTACCTCCACTAGCACCAATTGCCTGGTTAAGCAGTATGAAGTGAGGTATATGGAATGCCCTGTTATCAGTAGCATTTGTTCTACTTAACTCATGACCATCTATAGAGAAAATTAAACTACCATCTGTTTTCCATTCCATTGCGAATTCATGCCAGTCACCAGTTGGATAATCATTATACCATACACGTCCACTTTCCTCTTTTTCATTAAAGAATGTACCACAAGTTAATTTTCCATTATAGAATTCCATTACGTCAAACTCACCACAATATGCCCACCATTCACCTAAAGTATCAGGATTACCATTTTCTTTATATCCAAATTCAAAACTATCTCCTAGAGTCCAAAATGCACCAAATGCACCATTATAATTACAAGCTCTAACTCTAGCAACTATCTTACCATACATGAAAGCAAAATGTCCTTTAGAGATTATAGATGCAGATGTCCAAGAACCATCACTAGCTTTTAAACCTCTTAAAGCTAATATACCATCATTAACTACTGCGTTTGTATTTGTATATTTTTGAGTTTCACCATTTCTTACATAACCTAATTCATATGACCACTTATTTGAATCTATTGTATTGCTTGAGAAATCATCTATTACATAAGCTCCAGTAGAATCTAGTAAATCAGAAGGATTTGGGTTAGGAGTAGGAGTGCCACTTTCTTTTATTGTTGCAGTAAGTTGTCCTTTATTACCTGTACCACATAGTCTAACATAAGACGCTCCCGAAGGGACTGTAAATGAAGTTGATAATGAACCAACTGACCATTCAGGCGTATTAGCTTCTACAAAACCACCGTTATTACCTAAATAAGTATCGCTACTATTATAGAAACATATACACACATAATTTACAGGACTTATATCAAGTACATATGTTTTACCACTAGTTACTGCTATCTTATTAACTGTAGTGTAGTATGTGTCATCAGTTGTATCAACGATTACCCCATTATCAATTCTTTTATATTGTGTGAAAGTGATTGGGTCAGGAGTTGCACTACTTGTTAATGTAACTTTGAATACATTACTTGTCTTAGTTGTACCCTTAGCAGTTGTGACTCTTATAACCATACTATAATTTCCTGCACTACCTTTGTTATCGTGTTTAAATTTATGGTTATTCCCATTAGAAGTAACTTCACTAGTTTTATCATAGAATGTATTTCCTCCGTCCCAAGATATTTCGTGTTTTACTACTGCTATATTTGTAGTATATTGAATATAAAATTCTGTTTTTTCAGTTTGTGTTATATTTGATATATTACTTATAGTTAATGTTTCAGGTGGAGTACTTTGTTCGATAGCTTTAGCAGTTATTACTATATTTCCAGTAACTTTACTAATAGTTATAGTATCACCACTTACTACACTACTTGTTATATCTGTACCACCCATAGTAACTTTTATAGTTGATAAATTATATCCACTATCAGGAGTTATAGTAGCAACATACATCCTATTAGCTTTTATAGAGTTAAGAGTATTACTAGTAGTACAATTAGTTAAATTATTAGTTATTGTATAAGTAGTAGGAGTAGTTCCTTCACCACTTTCAGTGTACACACATTTTAATTTACATTTATCATATGTACCATTACTCCAGTCATTAATATTAAAAACGGCGCTAGACTTAGTAAATGAAGTAGCACTTATATAAGTACTACCTCCATCCTTACTAATTAATATATCTGAAATATTGGTTGCGTCCGTTGTAAAATTGACTGTTAATGTATCCTCAGTTGTACTGGGATTACTTGGAACTGTTATACTTGCCATTTTATTACCTCCTTAATCGCATGTAGTTACTAAACACTCTTTACTAAGTATTATAGTGTAACCATCTAAATTTTGAATTGATTGTTTTACTTCATCCAATCCTACTTTTGTTGCATAAGTATCGCTCACTGTCATTTTAAACCCATCCAATGATTGTTCTAATTTGGACTGTTTACTAGTTACGTCTTTTACTTGTTCTGCCACTTGTTCTAATGTTGGTGTTGTATAAGTAGTTTGTGAAGGGTTTTCCCATGTTAATTTATATCTCAACCATAAGTATTTACCTTGTGTTACAGGTGGCATATCTTCAACCCAACTACCACCGGCTTGGGCTGTTTTGCTAGTGGATAGATACCACTGTGGAACTGAACTGACTAGAGATTGTCCCTTATCTCCTTGTTCCCCATTATCCCCTCTAAACTTACTCCATGTGTAGTCAGTTTTATTATTACTTTCAGTAGGTGTTGTTTTATTTATTGCTATACCTATATATTTTGTTGTATCTTTTGGCGCATCATATAATCCTGTTCCGTCTGCATTATCACTATATTTAATCCAAGTGTAATAAGTTTTACCATCTTTACCATTTTCACCTTTTACACCTGTATCACCCTTGTCTCCTTTAATGAGACTCCATGTATAATCGGAAGGTGTATTACTTTCAGTAGCAGTTGTTTTATTATAAGCAAAACCTATATAAGTTTTACCTGTTGGGTCATTACTAATACCACTACCCTCTATAGTGTCAGCATATCTAATCCATGTAAAGTAAGTCTTACCATCTTTACCTGGAGTTCCTGGTATACCTTGATCACCCTTATCACCTTTTGCACCTTGTTCACCTTTTATTTTACTCCATGTGTATGCAGCAACAGACTCACTATCTTTATCATTTGTATCAGTGTAAACGCCTATATATGCTCCAGGAGTTTCACCTTTATTTGCAGTAAAAGTTTTACCCCCATCATTACTATATTTTATGTGTAAATAATAAGTTTTCCCGTTTGTACCATCAGTTCCAGGGATACCTTGTTCACCTTGCATACCTTCAAATCTACTCCATGTATATGCCTTGTAATCCGCACTATCATTTGGGCTATAATCAACGTATGTGCCTATATAAGTACTTGGTGTTTCAGTCATTGGATTACCGTTTGCATTGGCACTGTATTTTATATGGAAATATGTTGTTTTACCGTCTTTACCTGAGGTACCGTCTTTACCAGGTGTTCCTGGTATACCTTGTTCACCTTGTTCGCCTTGTATACCCTGTATACCTTGTAAACCTTGGTCACCTTTTTCTCCTTTATCGCCTTTAGCTCCTTGAATACACACAGGAGTAGAATAAGTTATATTTCCATTACCGTAGGTGTATTTCATTCTTTGCCATATATATTTTCCTTGTTCCCATTTAGGAGTAGTTTCAACCCAACTTCCTCCTATTTGAGAAGTACTACTAGTAGATACGTAGTATTGTGTTGTAGTTGTTTTTAATGCTGATTCATATTTAGTTTCTAATTTTCCTATTGTAGTTGTATGTTTATCTACAGTGTCTTTTGTACTGTTATAAGCATCTTTTAACTGGATTACAGTTCCATCCTGTTTTGTGATAGTTGTATTACTAATAAGAGTAGATATTTGTCCTTGTGCTATACCTATATTAGTTGTATTGGTAGATACTTGCTCAATGACGCTGCTTAAATCTCCACCAATAGTAACATCTTTTATAGTTTCAACTGTCTTTTTAAGTTGGTTAAATGATACGTCCAGTGTTTGTTCTGTATCATCAAATTTAATATGACTAGCCTTTATAGTATTTGTATTATTATTTATACTACTAATAACACTACTAATATCTAATTTACCCCCACTTATATTAGCATTATCAGCTACTTTACTATCAACTATTAATCCATCTTTTATGGCATCACTTGATTGAATACCATTTTGGTTAATAAGTTGTCCTTTTCCGTCTGCCCCATATAGAACAAAGGTAAAATCACCTTTGGCGTCTTTTCCTATTTGAATACGTACCTTACCATCTTTATCTTTGAACTGTTGCAAGTTACCTTGTAATAACATACTTCCGTCTTGTGATTGTATTTGCACATTATTTGTATTAAGAATACCTGTATTAATTTTATTGGCACTAACAGTATCTATCATAGCGTCTTTTATTAATGCATTAGCTATAGTTACTTTATCACTTGTTAATACTAAGGAGTGGATATTATCCATAGTTAAGTTTCCACCTATTAATGTTTGTATCTGTGCTACTGTAGCTTTTAAATTTGTTATAGTTGCATTAATAGCATCTAAATTACCTACGTCTAAATTATCAATTTTAGCATTAACTGCCGTAAAGTTTTTAGTGGTAAGGTCTTTAAACTCACCATAATCTGCTTTTATCTTCTGTGCTTCCAATTCTACTACTTTTAGTTTGGGTACGCTTTCTCCATCTAATAATAAATTACCTTCATCATCTATATATAGCCATGGTGCTTTCCCATCTTTTGTAAGTGTCTCTAACAGTTCTTGTAGATTTTGTGGAATTTTAGTATCAGGGTCAGTTTGTAATACTTTTGTTTCAGGGTCACCACATAAATCAGTTATAGTTTGTTTAGCAGTTTCCATGTTGTTAGTTGCGTCTTGTAGTTCTGCACTCATCTCCTCTGTCATTTCTTCTGTACTTAATGCTTGCATTAATACACCGACAATTCTATCCATAGCCTCATTATAATCTTCTCCGGCTTGTTGAATATCACCTATTTTGGGATCCTCACATTCTTCGTCTTCTATACCTTCAACTTGCACATCAATTCTATCTTGGTCATCTTCTACAGTGTCAGGTACTTCATAATACGTATCATCTTCTGTAGTATCATCGGAAGCAGCTACAGTAGCTACTTCCGGTTCCTCTGCAAATTCTTCCATGTCATCATCTAGTGTTGGCCACACAATCATCTCACCGTCATCATCATACACGGGTCTATCAACATGCTCTTGTCCATCACCAATCATATTAATCCCTCCTATCCTATCATAAATCTACCTACAAATAATATATTTTTACTTGTAAGGTCCTTTACTTTTACTTTTCTAAATACACCATTGGTTAAATCGTTTGTGCACTCAAGTGCCACATAATCTCCGGCTTTGTCTTTTTCTATTACTATGGCAGTATGTGATATGGCCATAAATTCACCATTATTCTTACTGTCAGCATCCATAAATATTATATCTCCAATAGCTAAATTCTTAAATGTTTCCAAGTCCGCTACATCTACCACCCAGTTTTTCTGTACAAAATATTTTCCTATATTAGCTTCATTTCTAGTGCTTGGAATTGCCCAGCTAACATCACTATTTCTATTATTATTAGTTTTCTTTTCGTTGCCATATGGGGATTTTTCATAAGTCCAACCTGTTAAAACGTAGTTAAGAAAACAACTATCATCTATTTGATATTTATTGTTGACTTTCCATTTACTAATATTTTCGGCTGGATTCTCAAAGTCACAAGGAGTGGTACTATTATAACTGAACTTACTATTATTATTGTAGTAACTGTTGGCAATTTTAACCAAATCCTTAGAATATTTAAATAATGGTTGCGCATAATTACTACCTTTTTTCTTAGCACCGACACTTCCCAAATATGCTTTATCGCTAATAGTAGTATCTGGGTTATAATAAACTGATACAATATAAGTGGTGTTTGCTTTTGGTAATAATACCCCATTCTTACAGTCTACCCCTTCTAAATACACGCTGTCAGGTTGTATTAGTTTAAAACCTTTTGCGGCAGTGAAAACAATACGTGCATAGTAACTGTCATTATAGTTAGTGGATGAAGTTGCTGGGACCCTAAATTGTAGTTTTGTCAATGGTTTATTATAAGTATATACACGTTGACTATCTAACATCTTATTACTAGTTGCACTGTCGCTCTCCCATTCTGCTCCTTCTCCAAAGTATAATATCTTCTTCTTATATTCTTTGTAGTAAGTTTGAGTAGATGCTTTATCTTTCATTCTATATCCGTCAGTAGTAAGACTGCTAAGCCAGTAATATTTATCAGTGGCATCACACATATCCTTTGGTTTTCTTAAAAATATTACGTATCTTGTTTTATTACAGTAATCCAACATCATATTATTAAGTGAGTCTATTGCTTCATTCATTTGTTTATAATTACCTGATTGAGAACTTCTCAAACGAGCCTCCTCACATACAAATATAGGTTTCTTTGGATACTTTTTCAATAGTGCTTTTATAAGTGATTGATAATCTTCCACAACATTATCCACATTATCCCCTAGTGCAGGAACTCCGAAAGCTAACATTATATGACTAACACTCTTAGGATATGGAGTTTTGTCTGTAACACCATTTACAGTAATATTAGTAATAAGTTTTCCACCCTCTACAAAATCTTTAGGTGCTGCACTATTAAGTCCTTTAAATGTAACTTCATAAGTTGCCCCGTCATCATCGTCTACTATGTCTTTTGGAGGTGTTGGCTTAGTAGCTGATTGATTTTTAACTTTGGCTTCTTTATCAGCTCTCGCTAAGTCCCAAGGTCTTAGTATTATACCATGTGTGTACCAGTGAGTCATACTACCACGTGAGCTATATGTTATACTCATGTCTTCATATCTTATTGCTCTAGGCCATTTATGTCCTCCACTTGCATGAGCTATCATACGTTTACCTTTTACTTTTCCACAATACACAACTACGTGATGAGTACCAGCTTTAGCGTATTTACTATCTCCTCCAGATTTTGATGCCCAAGCAACAGTTACATTTGAAGGTACAGTAGCATTACTTAGCATTATTAAGTCCCCAGGTAATAATTCATTAATAGTGGTACTTGTTAATTTCTTTAATGTATATCCACTATATTTTGTAGCATATCTAACTAAAGAACCGTAAGCACAGTTAGCTCCACCATATTTGGCAGTTACACTTCTAAGTCCAGCATACAAGTAAGCACAACTACTAAGCGAACTACATACGTAGCAGTATGGATTTTTAATACCATGAATAGTTCCACTGACTCTAAATCTTTTACTGTCATCATATATACAAGCTCCTCCATAGTAAGTAGCTTTTTTATACTTTTGATGTAAGTCACAAATTTCTCTAGCTTTATTGACTATTTTTTTTCTTACATTTTCTGCTACACCCTTTTTAGTTGTAGTGTTGCCATCTATTTTCCATGTAGGCGCATTCTTAACACTTGCTGCCCTAGTCATATCAGATTCTGTTGATACTGCAGTAGCTTCGGCACTCTTATTTGATGTAGCGGGTTTTACTGCTCCATAACCTCTTTTCTTACCTTTTTCATCAATACAATATGGTAATTGACCATCTACTACCTTGTACCATCTAAGGTAATATTCAATATTAGTAGCAGTTCCGGCGTGTTTATTTTCTACATACCATTTTCTACCACCGGCCCATGCAGCAGTACCTTTCTCTAATTCTTTGAAATATAAAGATTGTACTTTTGAACTTTGCACTGTATATCCATATTTATTGACCCAAGATAAACCATTTTTCATTGCAACGTATCTACATATTAATAAGTCGCATCCATATAGACCAAAGTTATAACCAACCAATGCTGCAAATATGTTCCATTTAAAACGTTTTAATGATTTTCTAAGTTCATTGCAACCAAACATTACTTGGTTAGCTACGCCCTTATCTACTTTTATTCCGTTAATAGTACGTGTACCACAACTTTTAGGTTTCATATTACTGTAGCTTGGAGTAAAGTAGTCTTTACTTCCATCCTTAAATTCTATAGTTTGTTTTTTATTAAAATATGCTGCTCTTTCACATTGCATAAGCCCATAGCCGCCAGCACTTGATTTAGTAGCACAATATGGATTACCAGAAGATTCCGCATATATCATAGCATAAACTAGTTGTGGGTCAAGTCCAAATTTTTTACTATAATGTTCTACCATAACATATATTTTCCATGTATTAGATTTACTTCTCATATTTTTTAAATCGCTATATTTATCACTCCATTTCCCTAGTCCAAATCCTGCATAATAATCTACGGCTGCTTTGTATTGTTTTGCAGTTTTACTACTATCTTCTTTTTTATCAGGTTGTGGTTGAGTAGTAGGTGTTTTACCTTTTATTTCTCCACATTTGTATTTTATACAGTCATGAATTCTACTATCTCCTATCCATAATCCATTGTCTATTTTCTTTATATTTATTGCTCTATAATCTTCTGTGTCATCACTTATGTCGGTTGTATCATCACCAGGTTTGACTGGGTCTGGGACTACTTTATCTACATATTGTTTTAGAAGTTTATCAATTAATTTCTTATCAATACCTAATTGGTTTAAGTAATTTCTAATAGCAAGTAAATCACTAGCTGTTAATTTACCGTGTTTTTTAATGATATCCACAACATCATTAACTATATCATCTTTATTCAATGACTTCATCTTACTACGTATTTGTTTATAATTTCCTAGAGTTACACTATTTTTAGAACGGTCCGTAAAACTAATTTCAAATTTTGTAATACGTGCTTCCAATTGAATTGGAGGATTAAATTTTCTACTTACAACGTAGTTAGTATCACCAACATCAATTTCCTCATAGTCCCTTTCAGTCATATATATAGGAATTTCATAACTAAATTTAGTTTTGTTTAATTCCTTTAGTTTGGCATACCCCTCGTGTATTAATGTGTATATATCATCGGCATCACTTTTGTATTTCATTAATACATATTTACCACCATTATTAAGCATTTCATGGGCTTTCTCATCAAATATATAATTTTGTCCTAGTGGTTTATCTACTGGGTCTCCTTGTTCTTTTTCCCATTTTACATCACTAATAGTAAGCCCATTTTTACCTACTGGAATAATACCACTACAAAAGTTTGTAATATCTCCGGTACGTTTCATTCCATAACTATTTCTATCACTCTCAAATCTTTTATATCTTTTAGTACCTCTCTCACCATTAGCAAAACAATCTACATAAAAGTCAAATTTACCTCTTTTTATGTCCACTGGCACTGTTCTAAATTGCCACTCACATTCATATAAAATCGAAGTGGCATTTTGTATAACTGAATATACACTAGTAACTTCTGTAGCCTCTACCCTAAAGGCTTCCTCGTCTAATGATGGGCTTACATATCCTACTTTATAGTTAGTATCCATCAATATTGTTTGTAGTAGTTTTGTTGCATTTCCGTCCGCAACAAATTTATCTACATAACTATTGTATAATTCAATACCAATGAACTCAGCATATACAGTAATAGTTACATCATCTATGTGCTCAATACTAGTGGTTTTCTTTATTTGCATTAATTTGAAGTTATCTTGCCAGTAGAATCCGATATAGTTGCCTTCTAAAAATATAGGTTGGTCTTGATAACTTACTTTAAAAGAGGCAGTGTATGTTTCTGCCCCTGTTAAAAGTTCACTAGTATAGGTATCATCATATACTTTTATACTATTGGTATTTGTGGTATTTATTAGTTTTATTAGTTTTTTAGTATTGTCCATAATATATAAGTTTTTTATCATTTAAATACCTCCTTACTCACTTGTTAAATTTAAATCTTGTGCCGGTGTACTTCTATCTTCGTCTACTACACCTAACCATCTTTCCCTTACTAATACTCCCAAACTAGCTGACGTATCATCGCTAACTACTTGTAATGTTGTTTCACCTTCATTTACAGTAAAGTATGAACTACCGATATCCACTAAATCATTTCTCAGTTCATTGTTTAAATAGCAATCGCCGTTTTCAAAATCCAAGTCTAATTTATCGCCGGCCTCAAAATATTTTATATTAGAAATTTCTTCACTCTCAGGATTCAATTCATATACTTTTATATCACTAATACCAACTCCACAAGCATTTTCTAACTTATCTGCCATTGTTCCTATATATATTGCTAAGTAACTTAATGGTTGAGTAGAATACTCACTACTACGTTTATTATTAGCCGATATAGACTGTGTAAATTTACCATTCTCATTCTTTTGTACCTGTGCACTATATACGTAGTTTTCACCTGTTTTCTTTCTAGTTAGTGTAAAATAAGCATTGGCATCATTCCAACTACCATATTGACCGCTCATGTAATGATTAGTAACAGTTTTACCATCGGCATCAACAGTTTTATCTGTGTATTCCTTTGGTGTAGCATTACTTGTTTTTAAAATGGAATTCTTACTTACACTAACCTCAGCTTGGTTATATTCAAAGTATGAATTAATATCACCTAGATATAATCTAAATATTTGAGTACCATTTATATCGAATCCATATACCTCAGCTATCCCTGTCTTATGATCTGCGTATGCGGGGTCATCACTATAATCAACGCTATTATCTACTCCTGCATAACCTTTAAGATTGTCTACATTAATATATCCATAATGTTTTTTACCATTCTTATCTTTCCAAGGTTTGTATATTCTGTAGAATTTTACTGTTTGTTTACTATTATTAGAGTCTGTGTATGTATATGTGTACGTTCTTTGTATTATTCTTAGGGCAGTGCCATATGGTATAGTACATTCTACCTTACTACCTAGATTAGGTTTTGTGTATACAATTCCACTAGCGCCTGTTAGTGTCTTAGTTGGAACTAATAACATATTAGCTACTGTAAATGTTTGTACGGTACTTTTAGAGTTGTCTTTTACTTGTTTCTTTAGATATTTTGCTGATACATAATAGGTTTTAGTCTTGTATTTTATCTTTGCCCAACCATTCTGAATGGTTACTTCTGTTAACTTAGTTCCTTTTGGAATAATTCCTTGAGATTTTCCTTTTGTGCTAGGTTGAGTTCTATAATTAACACCATTGGCAGTTACTACGTAGTAATAAGTTTTGCCGCCAGTTACTACAGTCTCATTAACTTTCTCTTGCTCACTCTTAATATTATTTGGGTCACCATTTATACCACTTGACCTACATTGCATCCTTACCATTACTTTAAAATCATCTATATTTTTACTTAAAGCAATACGTGCACAGGCACCCTTTATTTTCTCAGTACTACTCCCTAATTCGCTCAATATAAAACTATTACCACTAGATGATATAGTAAAAGAACCATCTGTACCACGACCAGAATTAATATTAGCACCACTTTGAATTAATGTACCTACACTCTCACAAGGATTATGTAATATTAATGACTGTTCCTTCTTTGTAGTACTTAACTGTAGTTGTGGATAATCACCTACTAATATTTTTTCTCCAGTTTTATTATTTTGTAACTGAGCAAAATGTGCGTCTGCACCAAACCCTATACTCACATAAGGTAAAGTTGCTAACTCGCCATTGTTTTCCACCACTACAGTCTGTTGGTTATCCTCTGCATTGTATGCCTGCACATTATCACTATAACTATAGGGTGTATGGCATATTAGTTCAATATCAGCATATCCACTCATACTATTCTTTTTCTTTACTTTAAATGCTCCCCTTAGCATTCCATAGATGGTGATATTCTCACAAAATTTTACAGGTACTTCTTGTTTTGTATTAAGAATATCATGTAAACATTGTACACGAGTTCTATAATCTTGTTCATTATCACCTATTATTGCAAGGGATATGGGAATAGAGATGGGGTCATATTTTGCCCCATCAAATATTTCCCCGTCTCTACTGGATACACTTATAGTATCGATAGATTTTTCTGGTATATATGGTTTTTCTATGCTTGTCACTATAGCTAAATCATTAATTTGAGTGCCATTAAAATTGAAATAATTATACATAATCTTTCTCACCTCTAAATCTTTCCTTTTGGTTATTGTAGTAATCATTTGTATCCTGTACGGACTTAGCAACCTTTTGACCTACTAATACTTTATCCATTACGATTGGTGTATTTGTATCTTCTAACGCCTTTTTATATTGTTTACCCATTTCTTTATAATCAAATTCTTGTTTACTGTCCTGCATTACTTGTGCCATACCTTTTATGGCATAAAGTAAATTACTATCAACTGTGTTTTCACTATTTATATTAATACCAGCAGTACTCATATTAACTTTACCTAGGAATTTATTTGTGTCTATAGTTGTTACTAAACTACTAGCATAATCTTTAATAGCTTTTATAGTTTTGCCCGCATTTGCCTCTATACCGACAGTTACACCGGCAGGAATCATTTTCCCTACCATATCCCTAAATACTGTTGATGGAGAATGTATACCTAAAGCATTCTTTGCGGCATTTAGTGCCCTACCTGCTATATCTTTCATTGTACTAAATAATCTACCACACGCACCTGTAATACCTCTAATAATACCGCTTATGATATCCCCTCCTATACTTACCATTCGGCTAGGTAAATTCCTAATACCATTAATAATATTATCTTTAAATCTCTGTGCAGCTTCTCTACCCTTTTGAGCAAAGCGTATGGCAAATGCTATTACTTTTGCTATTGTTGTTAATAGAAAAGACCATACACGACCTGGCAATTGTCTTATAAATGTACTTACATTACTTAGGAATCTACTGCCGGCTTGTTGTGCTTTACTTGCCATTTGTACAACCCAACTACCAACTTTACTAATAGTAGTTGTTAACCATGTCCACACTTTACCAGGTAGTTGTTGGATAAATGTAATAGCATTTTGTACGAATTTTGAACCTGCTTCATATGCCTTTTGTGCCATTTGTCCTACCCATAGTACTGCATAAGCTACTACATAACATAGCCAATACCAAATAGTTGCTGGTAAGTTACTAAACCAATTTCCTATATCACTTATCATTTGTGGAATAGTTTCAGTAAAGAAGTTTTGTAATGATTCTAAAGCATTACTGGCCATAGTTTTTATATTCTCCCATAAGTCAATCCAAAACTCTTTAAATCCATCAATATTATTCCAAGCCCATATAAATGCTGCCACTAATGCGGCTATAGCTGCTACAATTAATATAATAGGATTAGCCATTAATATCCCCCATAAACCTTGTAATGCAGGTATTACAGTGTCTGTTATTATAGGGACAAGAGTATCCATTATAAGTGATTTAAAAATTAAGAATGTTGTTTTCAGTGTACCAAATGCGGCTTTTATTATTTTAATTGCATCACGTAATTTTAAAAATGTTTGTATACCCTTACCTATAATAAGTAATACCGGACCTACTGCTGCAGCTAATAGAGCAATTGTCACTATTGCTTGTTTGACAGGTCCTGGTAATTTTAAGAAGGCTTGAAGTAATTTTGTAAGCATGCCTACTATTAATGACAATGGACCAGTAGTATTACCTATGTCGAGTTGTACTGCTTCCCAAGCACTACTTAACTGTTTTAGTGCCCCTGTTAAATCTGAGTTCATCATATCAGACATCTTCTTTGCAGTACCATCGCTTTTCTCTAGTGCGTTTGTGAATTTATCGATATCATCAGCTCCTGTGTTGCATAGGATACCCATACCTTTTATACTGTCGGCAGTAAATGTTGTCATTAATGCAGCGGTTCTTTGTGCATCTCCCATACCTTTTGTTGCATTGTCTACATCTGCTATAATATCGGTCATTTCCCTAAAGTTACCGTTAGCATCTTGTACTTGTACTTTAGTATTACCTATTTGTATTGCTCCATTTTTCATCTTTTGTGTCATATCTCTTATAATTGCATTTAAGGCAGTACCACCTTCGCTACCTTTAAGACCGGCATCTGCAAATTTACTAAGGATTGCAGTAGTTTCCTCTAAACTCATACCGGCATTATGTGCATTAACTGCACAGTTTTTAAATGCTTCACCTAACATCTCTGTTGTTGTATTTGAATTAGCTTGAGCGTAGGATAATACATCTGCCATACGTCCTGCCTGGTCGGCTTCTAACCCGAATGCAGTTAGGTAATCAGTTACTAAGTCCGAAGCCTGTGCTAAATCCATTCCAGATGCTGCAGCTAGATTAAGTACTCCAGGTAAACCTGCTGCGGATTGTTGTGCATCCCAACCCGCAAGTGCCATATATCCAAGGGCATCAGCTGCCTCACTTGCACTATAAACTGTGGATGCACCCATCTGTTTTGCAGTGTCCTCCAATAATTTTAAGTCACTACCAGTGGCTCCTGATAGTGCTTTAACTTTTGACATTGAATGCTCGAATGTCATTTGTGTTTTTACAACACTTGCCCCTAATGCTACCACTGGGGCAGTTACTCCGGCAGTAAGTGCAGCACCAACAGTTGACAAACTTTCTCCAGTAGCCTTTAATCCACTAAAACTATTTTGTGTTTGTTGTACTTGACTTACTGCTCTATTTAAGTTACTATTAAAATCACTCATTTCCAATTTTAGGTGAGCTACAATGCTCCCCAAATCTACACCAGCCATATTATTCACCACCTTTATATAATTAAAAAACAGTAGAACCTTCGTCCTACTGTTAATTTTATTAGCCTAATAGTAAATCTAAACCCGGATTTTTAGTTTTACTTTCTTTAATATCTTCTATGAATGTTGGTTTCTTAGTTTTGCCATCTTTATCAGGTTGCATCATATTATATAAATATGTTGCGGCTTCATCTATGCAATAACGACCATACACATCATCTTCATCTATACCTAATAAGTCACTAGGTCTACATCCAAAGGTCTTAGCAGTGGATATAACATTTAATATCCTTCTACTTTGGAATAGAGGGTATGGCAGCATTTACATTTCCTTGCGCTTCACCCATTATTTGCATCTTTTGAGTATCCGTAATCACATCCTTAATTTCTTCATATGTAGGCTCTACTAGACTTTGTTCACATACTAAATCTATTATTTCCATTATATCTTTTAGTTTATCATTATCTTGTTCAAATAGTTCCATTGATTGACCTTTGTTAGTTTGTTCAAATAAATCATTTACTGTACCTAATAAATTGTTAGGAAGTTTGCCACTCATCATAAGGTTTAATAAACTCGCGGGTTTTATTCTCACTGCTATTTTTTCACCCGGTTCAAATCCATCTATTTCAATTATTCTAGTGGCCTTTTTCCTAAACTCTCTAGCACTTATTACTTTTAACTCACTCATTGTATTTCCCTCCTATATACCTTATATTATTTTCCTGTTGCTGGGTCTTCAGGTAATGCATCCACAAATGTTATTTCTTTTATTGGTAGATTTGCTTTAGTATTTTCTCTAGCTTTTATTTCAAACTCTGGAGCAAAGAATCCATCTCCTACTGTCATTGTAGGGAATTTACCAGTACATTTATTCAATGTAACTTTTGCATAGTTGACAATTGAATCTCCACTGTAGTTAGCAACATATAAGTCCAGTCTAAATGGTTTTGCCACGTTCCCTTCACTCATCATTGGAGTTGATAACTTTTTAGTACCAGATACAGTTCCATCCTCTACTTTATATCCAGCTACAAGCCCTGCCATTGTATCATCAAATTGGTTATCTGTTAGTTTTATATCGTATCCATAAATTAAATCCTCTGTTCTAACAACTGCTAATATACTAACATCATTTCTTAGTATATCTTCTTCACCTTCACTAAGTACTGGTTCTAATTCAGCTTTTTGTGCAGTTTTTATATGTGCTACAACTCCACTTTCTTTAGCTGCCCCTGTAGTTGGGTCAAGTTCAGTTATTACTGCCTTTTTAATATTATATAATATAGCCATATTACACTTACCTCCTATTCATTATCATCATAATTAAAAATTACTGGTGTTCTACAAGTCAAAGAACACACATAACATCTTAAATCTTGATCGTACATATCATCACTCATATCATGAGTAATTTCAATACCAGCCAAATATAATGCTTTTCTAACTTTATCTCGCAACGTATCTAGTTGTAGAGGACTGTGTGGAGTATAGATATATATAATCCAGTTATCCCATCCACAAAGAGTGTTATCGAAACTTTGATTAGCACTTGTTCTCATTATTACAGCAGTATCTTTTGTGATACGTGCAGGACGGTCATGGACTGGCACTGTATTAATTACACCTTTTATTACATTATATATATTAAGTCTCGCACTCAATTTTTAACCCTCCTTTAAAACAAGTTGCGTAGCATGCCTTTAAAATTGCTTATCTCACTATCTCTTGCCTTCTCTAATATCTGATATTTACCATCAAAGTCGGCTCTTGTTTCTAGGTAGTATCCATAGGTAACACCATGTCTAATACTAATATCCAAATCATTTTCAGTTACTTTATAATCACCTTTTAATTTGTTTTGTGCTGAGTAGCTTCTATTCGTCCAAGGGTGATTGGCTTTAGCATATGTTTGCATATTCTTACTAATAGTACTTCCTACTACTTCTAGTTGAGCTTGCATTCTATCATCAAAACGTTTAATATTAGTATTAAATTCTTTAACATCAAATGTTATTGTATTAGCCATCTAAATCAACCCTTTCCAATGAAACTTGGTATAGTAGATTATAATGTACTACATCGCTTATTTCTATCACCTTGTAATAAGTATCTTCATAAACTATGAAGTCATCTTCCTGTAATGGAAAGTCTTTTGTATATGTAGCATACAGTGTAGCATATGAATAACCTTTTATAATACCTTGGTTATTATTAGTTATGCTCTTACTTCTGCTACTGGAACTATTATCTATTACACATTGTAAGTCTTGTATATAAGACATTTCTTCCTTTAGTACTTTACACCCCATTGCATCCACTTGGTATATATCTCTATATATTGGTACTTGATAACCATAGTTATTTATAGCACTCTGTACCTTTTTAATTACCCCGGCTTGGATTGATTGTCTGTTACTCATCTACTCTGCGTGGCACCTTTCCTGTTAGGGAGGTTACTTTTTTACTATTGCCGGAGTCATTGTTGTATTGTTCTAAAAACATTGCAGCCATATTATTCCACATATCAGCACTGTTTTTTATTTTAATAGCACCTATGGTTATTTCATCTGCACTTGCTTTCGCCAAACAACATACATAAGCTAGTTGGTAAATGTTATCATAAATCTTTGCCATCTCCTCTAGTTGGTCGTCTGTAAAAGTAGGATACTGGTCCTCTAATATTAAAACCTTTAAAGTATCAACGTCTACCATGTAACCACCTCCTATAAAAAAATTGGTTAGGCTAAGCCGTGTTAGCCTCGCCTAACCTGTATATATATAAGGGAATACAATGAGCTATTTAATTATTATGATATAGCACCTTTGGCAGCTACATCTATTACTGCACAATTGTCTATTGCTTCAAATGATGGAATCATTACACATGAAACAACAGTTACAACTTGTACTGGATGTTTTTCTTTGAAAGTAGTAACAGTAGTACCATAAGAAGCTTGTGCAACTTGTGCATCTGTACCTGACATTAAGTCAGATGCTTCTGGAGTAGTACCATATACAGTATTACCTAAGTTTCCAGCTGGCATTAATACAACTTTGTTATCTGGTATTAATGTTACTTGTTCTTTAGCATGAGCTAAACCTGTTTCATGGTTTAATTTACCAAATTTTTTACTATATACATAAATTGATACACCAGTTACTTGTTCTATAAATGCTTTCTTTTGTTGTTCACTTACAAAGTAATGCATTGTAGAATCATCTGGATACATCATTTTTTGAACTGTATCGCAGTTTATCATATTTAAGAATGTGTTTCTATTCATTACTGCTCTTGAAGGTCTTATTCCTGTTTTAAGTTCCATATCATCACATATATCAATTAAGTCCCTAACTGGATCAGCAGTAGCTTTAGCAGCTGGTTCCCATTTATCTCTAACAGCTGTGTATAAGTTTGTCATACCATAATCATATACATAATGAGCTCTACCATCTGCACTAGCAACATCTATTTTACCAGTTGTCATTAATTGGCATCTCATTATTTCAGCTTGAACTCTAGCACCTTCTATTAATCTAGCAGCTTCATCAAATATTTTTCTTATTAATGGTAATGCTACAGTATTATCAGGATGAGCTAATAATAAGTTTAATTGTTGTCTATCTTTTTCACCTATTCTCATAGCTTCTCTAAAGAATGCCATTTCAGTAGCAACTGCTTCGAATCCTTCTTTTTCTCTCATACGAGCTTTAACGTCGTAGTCACTTGGTTGTAATGCTACTGGAAGTCCATTAGCACCTTTTAACCAGCTTATATCAGTTCCCATACTAGTTCTTGAAGGAAATAATGTTTCAGCAAAGTATGGTTCTTTGTTTAGTGGGTTTTCTTTTACATATGCAGCTATTTCTTTTGCGTTTATATAATCAAATAAATTTACATTTGCCATTTATAAGCACCTCCTATTTATTTACCACGTGGATTAAAGTATTTTTAGTGTCTAAGTTAGCAGCTCCAACTAGTCTATCTTTTCTTACGAAACCGTGTACTAATACTGCCACGTTTATAGCTACGTCAGTTTCATCAAAATCGTCTAATTTTATAGTATTAAATACTATAGCATTTCCAGTAGCAGCTGCAGTTGATGAGCCGGCAGCAGCTTTAGTTACATTTCCATTTTCATCGAATGCTACTACTGTTCCTTTTTTAAGTGTTTTTGCTCCCTCAAAATCATCATCAGCCACTGCCATTGCTTTTAAGTTAGCGTAAGTTATTGTTCCTGGTAAATTTACATAATGGTCAGGAAATGCTAATATTTCTTTTTCAGGTGCTAATATTTTCTTACTTCTTAATTTTGGCATAAATGCCACCTCCTAATTTATTATTTATCATTGTTACCAAAGAAATAATTACTATCAACTTGTTGTGCTTGTTCACTACATTGTTTTCCTAATAGTGAACCAAAGTCACCTTCGTGTGTAGTTTTACTACCAAAGGCATTTAGATTACTTGGTTTTCCAGGAGAACCAAGATTTAAAAAACCCTTATTAGGTTGTGATTGTGATTCTACATTATCAAATAGGTAGGCCTTGTCCTTTTGTAATGCAGTTAACTGGTCTGTTAATCCTTCAACAGTACCGTCATCTTTTAATACGACTTTTTCCATATCTAAGAATTTCATTAAGTCGTTTACATCTTTAGGTTTAGCGTCAGCTAACTCTTTATTTATGGCAGATGTTAGTTTTTCTTTTTTAGCTTGTGCCTCCATGCCGGCAATTTTATCTTGTAAGGCTTTAACTTGTTCATCTGCCCCTGTAGTGTCTTTTACTTGCTTTTGTAAGGTTTCTATTTCCTCGTTAGCATCTGCTAACTCCGCTATTTTAGTATCTAAACGGTTTTTTGGTACATATCTATTATCCTTACCATCATCTATCAACACTCTACATCCCTGTTCTTCTAGGGCTTTTGTTATAGCTAACTCTACTTCAGCAGCATTATCAAGTCCAGCTAAAAATTCTCTTAATTTTCTTTTTGCCATACATACCTCCTGTTTAACGTCCATCGACGATTAAATCATTGTTTTGAGAAAACAAAGAAAACGTCATTAATACGAGGTTTTAATGGGTAACCAAGAACCTTTGTCATATCTATATATTAATTTTAATGAAAAAATATTAACTAAAATTGGACAATAAAAAGCACTCAACGATTAAATTGAGTGCTCTACTATCTATTTAGTTGCCTCTTTATCTTCTTCCTCTGGAGGATACTTCTCATCAAATTCCTCTGGTGTTAATGTTAAATCGGGATTATCTAGTAATACCTGGTGCATCATTATCCCTATACCATCTATAACATTCTCATAGTCATCATAACTTAGTCCTAATACTTGTAAATCTATTCCACGCTCAAACATCATTGCGTGAGCTAATTCGTGGTAAAATGTTTGTATTAAACTTTGGTCATCTTGTAGTGACGGGTCCAATTGTATCTCGTGAGTATACTTATCACATAATCCTAAACATTGTCTTCCATTCAATATTATTGGTTTATCAGTTAATTCCACTTTATAATATACACTTCCAACTCTTACTTCCTCAGGTATTACCATACAAATCCCTCCCTATTTATAAAATATTTCTCCATAAGTTTTATTACTAGTTATGCATCTATCTATTATGTCTATTATCTCTTGCTCAGTAAGTCCTTCTACATCCATTAATGGAAAGTGTTGTTCAAATTTGTCTAAATAGTTTTGTAATTTTTCTCTCATTTCTTATCAACTCCTTACATATATAGTATAGAAAAACTTACCTATTTGCTAACTACTTTTTAACTATTTCCAACTTCATATATAGTATCCATTAAACCACTATTTGGTTCACCATTTGCCCATGCTTTCATATCTTTAGCTATTTCCTCTGGTGTTGCCTCTTTACCATTAATCATCCATACAGGCTCTAGCCAACACGCTCCATTTGGATGGTCAAGTGGTACATCTTCTTTATCAACTATGAATATATGTCCATCTCTCTCGTTGCACAAATCACAAGTTCTGCCCGCTTCGTGGTTACTATGCCACTTAATACCGCTCATATAAGGATTAACTCTTTTAGTGTTGATTGTCTCTATCTGAGCTTGATGAGTTATTGTAGTTCGTGCTAATCTTAGTGACTCATAGTCTAGTCCACCACTATATTTTCTTGCATATCCACTACCTAGTTTTTCTCTTATCTTATTTCTACTCCATGTATGATGACCACCCATAGCAAACTGTTTTAAGTTCTCAGCCATCTCAGCAGCTCCCATACCTTCAGCAGTACAACTAGCTACTGCATCTTCTATCTTCTCACCACTAGAACTAACTGACTTCCATAGTCTTTTATCTAGTCCTTTTCCATCTTCATATACCTTTCCTCGTATTATTTGTTCCACAATGTCAGCATTAACTATATCAACTAATTTATCCACTTGGTCTTTAATCTGTTGATATCCATCACCCATTAATAGCTTCATCATTTGTTTATTTATATTGGCCATATCTGTAGCAGTTTGGTTATTATATTTCTTAATAACCTTTAATAACTCATCATATATTTGTTGACTATAGGCAGCAGTTAAGTTCTTTATCGCTTTACTATTGCCATAAGCACTTTTAATATTCCTATTTATTATATCCATATAAGCATTTTTATAGACTTGTATTATCTGTTGTTGTTGCTTCTTAGTTAGTTCCTTTGGTTTATTTCTTAATTGATCATTTAGTGTCTTTAAATACTCTAACCCATTCTCCGTTTGTGTATCACTAATAAATCTTGTCTTAGCCATACCTCCACCTCCTATATAATTTATTGTATAAAAAAAGAGAGGTTTATTAACCTCTCTTAGTACTACTCGATATATCCTTTATATTTTTCTTTTAATTCTTTACCTCTCTTAGCTATATCACGTCTAAGCTCTGTTATTGTGTCCATATAATCTTTTTCCTTTTTATTTACTCTATCTTGTATTTCTTGTGGTACAAATCCACGTATTTTAATTTGTTCATTTACATCATATCTATTCTTATATTGTATCTTTGTAAAAGTTTCTAATAAATCCTCCAATTGTGCCATCTCTCTACGTAGTTGATTATCAGTTACCACAGTTACATACTGTTTACCACATCTACATTCAAACCCTCTAATAATTATACATCCTTTCAGTAGCATTAATTCTTTTTCTCTTGGATAAAACTCTCTACCACATTTATCACATTTAGCTTTAAATTTCAACTGTTTTTCCCCTTTACGTCCTTTAGTCCATCCACCTTGTTTACTCATATCAATCAACCTCCCAATTTTTTAATCTATATATAGTATAGAAAATTATTCAGTTTTGCTAATTGATCCTTTAAAATCTGTCATACTATTTTGTGTCATGTTGACCTTGTCCATCTCATCTAATATCTCATCAAACTCTTTATCCGCTTCCTCAGCTGAACCAAATTCTCTAATATAACTTTGTTTACTACGTACATTTGCTTCTACTTCTTTAATTGCTATTGTCTTAGTATCAACCTCATCATCTGGAATTGGATAGTTATGAGTTAAATCTAAACTTACTTTATATTGCATAGCTTGATTGATAGAAGGGTCATCTGGATATAAATTACTTTTTAATACTATCTCCTCAATTAATTTTAGCATCCATATAATAGCTTCATCCCATGTTGACCATTTTTCTTCACAACGTGTAATAAGGTCATCATATAACATACGTAGAGCCTTACCACTAGCCACATTTACTAATGATTCAGGTAATGGTTGTTCCATACATTCGTACATATCTTTTTTCAATCTCTCAAGATAAGCATCAGCTGCACCTTGGAAGGTGAACTCACTACCAACCTTTTGTATAGACGCTTGTTTATAACTACCATTAGTACTACCCATTCCTAAAGATGTATCTGTTTTAATATCTAAGATTGCCCCGGGTGCCACTACTATTCCTTCAATAGAAGCACTATCAGCATCTATAAAGGCTGTTTGGTCAAACATTGCAAAACGTAAACTATCTCTGTAATCACTAATAGTTTTGTTATAATCCATTTGCATATCCATAAGGTCCTTAACATCACTACGTCCTCTAATATCACCAGTAAGTCCATCATTGAATATAACTGTACATGGTATGCAACTTAATCCAGTATTCCACTCACTACGTATTTCTACTTGTTGCATTTGTTGTTCATCTTGTTGTTCTCCTGCAATACTACTATTAAGTATGTTTGGTACTTCTGCATAGGCTATTGTGTTAGTACCATCTACTACCATATATGTACACCAGCATTCTTCGCCTCTCATTTCATATATCCATTTATGCCATCTTTGCTCATTTTGTAGTTTACCTACAGTTGACTCGTCTTGGTAAGCTATTTGCACTTTGATTAACTTATCACAGTCGTTAGGGTCATATTCATATAAGAATTCTGGCATTGTATAGAATCTAAATTTAATTGGTGCATTGTCTATTGGATTTCCCTGCTCATCTACATCTAGCATCAATGCTAATAGAACACGTTTCCCTATAACACAATCCATAAATGCTTTGCTGAACTTATTCCAAAACTTTCCATCTTCCAATATTTTCTCATATGCAATACGTTTGTCATCTATTAGTGTAGGATCAGTTCCGTCTACACTACGCACCACTATTGTTGGTGGAACACTAGTCATAAATCTTCCTTGTTTTTTAAGTAGCTTTTTAGTTAAGTTTCTTATCTCTCTAGTTGGTCTATAATCTCTGTCTTTTACTGCCCATAGTTGACCAGTTGAATCTTCTAAATCATCTTCTAACTGTTCAGGTCTACCTTCGTAGAACTCATAGTACGCTTTAACTTGTTGTAGTTCTTCTAAGAATCTTCTATCTGTACTGTATAGTCCTACTAAGGCTCTATCTATACTGTTATACAAACTCATTATTACCTACCTCCTTTATACTATTGCACCTTTACCTGAAAGTACTTTAAGTGCATCATCTAACGTTCTATAATTAATACTATCCGTCATCACGGCATAACGTATTTTATCCATGGCATGGTCATTCATCTTCAATATTTCTTCCACGCCTTTGTCCAGTTTATCTTCGTCCCAGCAATAGGAACCAAACTCCTCTATATCACATCTACAACTTGGGTCTAGTGTTAGTTTATCTTGGTTTAATAGGTAGCTGACTAGTTGTATTCCTAGTTCTACGTTGTTCTTAGCTGGTACTACCTTGATATGATGTCTTTGGAAAAACTTATTCTTCTTTACTTCTACTATTAATGGTGCAGCACTCGGGTCGATTGTTATGTACTCAGGCATCACATTATTTTCCTGTATAAAAGCAATTAAATCTGTTACGTACTCAGCAACAGTCTTTTGTCCTTCTTTTCTACCATTATGATAATAACTTGCTATTTGGTGATATCTCTTTGTAGGAGCATAGTAACCAAATATACCAAATGTTGTAGCATTTTGTATCCCAAAGTCAGCACTAATAAATATTCTGGTCCAGTTGAGGCTTAACTCTTTAGCATGTCTATCAGGGTCAAACATTGGATATATAACTCCATCTGCCATAACCCATAATCCTAATATAAATCTCTTGTAGAATACACCACTATACATTGACTTGTATCTTTCTATTACTTCTTGACTTAGACTTAGATTATCTTCCATTGTGAAGTGTATATGTAAGGCTTTTCTCTCTGTGGACTTTTGAATCCACTCTTGATTAAACCAGTGGAAAGGACTGTCGGGGTTACAGTTAAACCAGAACTTAGCTCCAGTTACAGAGCAACGAGCAGTAGCTTGATTGACAAATGATTGTGGCATAAGTGCTACCTCATCAAAGAATACTCCTGCTAATGTTATCCCTTGTATAAGGTCTTGTGAACTCTCATCCTTCCCACCAAATATATAGAAGTAGTTTATTGCTTTCCTTACATTGCCATTCTTTGTCTTCCATGTTCTACTAATAGTTAATAGATTTTCACTTCTATTATCATGTACCATATAGCCTCTACTCATTAACATCTGTTTTAATGGTTGTACAACATTACGTCTACAAGAGGCTATTGTCTTACCACACAGTGCAAAGTTCATACCATTATATCTCTCTGTAGCCCAGTTTATGTAACTAAAACTCATACAAACTGTTTTCCCACTACGTACTGCTCCATCACATATCAATGCAGTATTACTTTTATAACGTGGGTCCAACCACCAAGATAATACTTGTATTTGTTTTGCACTGAATGGTTTCCATCCAAATGGTACTACCTTATTAATCTTGCTCATAGTCATCACCTTCATTGATACGTTTTAATGAATCTGCTAATATAGCCACAAAGTCATCTTGTACGCTTTCATCACCACCAAGTCCTGCAATAGCTTTTTTCAATTCCATTTGTTCATATTTCATTTTTAATTCCATTGCTTCTTTAAATGGAATAGTACCAGTACATTCATCTAGGAATGTCTTAATAGCTACCATATTCTGTATAGCTTGAGCTAATTTAAAGTGAGATATCTTACCCTCTTTATCCAGGATGCTGCTACTATTGTCTATCATTGATTGCTCCCATAGACATAGTAGCTTATATCCTGCTTGGTAATATCTATCTACTAATTCTTTATTAGCATCTACATACACTGCTTGGCATTTATCTAGTGCCAGTTGTTTTGTTGCTTTCCTTTTCTCAGCCCAGCCTTCACTGTGTATTAACTTACTTAATGTACTGTTGCTTATATTCCACTTATCACACAATTGCTTATGCGTCATATTAGCACAATAATCTAAGAATAATTGGTCAATCTCATCTCCTGTTAGTTTTGCTTTTCTTGCCATCTAATCACCTACTTTCTAAAATGCTTGGGAGTATTATGGTAATGTTTTATCTCTACCTCCCCATCAATTCTCCTTTGTATTTGCTCTCTATATTTCTTACTATTACTCAATCTTACAAGGCTTACTAAAAAGTACTTGTTTACTTTCTTTGGTACCTTATTGTTTATTATGCAATCAACTAAGTACATTGCTTGTTTGTAACTATGTATGTGTGTATGTCCTTCTTCCCACTCCTTCTTCGTATTATATACTACAAATTCATCATGTTCCTCTCTTTGGAATACTACCATATATTTCTTAGCAAATACTTTTTTCATTTGGACCATCCTCCTATCACAAATTTATATTAGTTATTACTATCAATTATTAATGTAAGAATTAGTATTTTATGCCTTGTTTTAGTACAATTAATAATCATTTAGGACTTAATTATATAGGTTTATTGTACTATTTGTATTAAAAAAGGGCAATTAATGTACTATTAATCACCCTATTTGATTGTTATTTAGTTGTATTTCTTATTATTTATCCTCCATCTTTTCATATTTATCTATCATAGCATTAAGTAAATTGTCCATATCTATTCCTACTTGTTTTGCTTCTTTGTGTAGTTGTTTCATTTCTTCTTCAGTCATTATATGATCATTCATTACTGGCCACCATTTTTCTATTAATTCATTTGTTGCATATATTTCCCATGTTAATTTATCCATATCTATTCCTAAGCCTCCTTTTATTATATCATTTACAGATATTTCTTCCGCCGCCACTTTTGGGTCCTCTTGTGGTGGTTTTATGTGTTGCACTGTAGTTGCTACATCGTCAGTATATTTATGATTACATTCTATAGCTACTTTTGTTGTTTGGGCTATTGTGTCTATCATGTCAAACTTAGCATTTAATGTATTAACACCTGGTCTTAATTCACTTTTATATTTCTCTACAATAGCATTTATTACTGTAGATTGTAATGCAGTTAGTTCAAATAATAAATCTTGCAGTTCACCTTTTACTAATGCTCCTTTCTTTACTATTTGTACTCCATTTTCAGTATCCACTGTTATTTTAATCATATTATTTCTCCTCCTCATTTTTAACTTCTATAAAATATATATTAGTATTCAAAGTACTTAAACTTTGTAATATGTAGTTTAAATTTTCTAATGTAACATCACGGTATATAAAACAGTTCATGCCATTCTTCTTGTTTATTACCCTTACTTTATATTTCATTATTTATCCCCCTTACTATTTAGTTCCTTCTCCATTACTTCTACTGCTTCTTTAATGTGTTGTACTGCTGCAAAGTCTGTATAGTCTTTTAAGACTACATCCCTGTAGCCCATTAATAGGGCTACTAATTCATATTGTGATATTAATGGTTCTTGATGAGGTGTTACTTTCATTTTTACAAATGCTTGCACCTTTCCATTAACTGGTTTTAATTTACTTTTTACTTTTATCATATTTGTACCTCCCGTTATTTCCTTCATTTATTTACTTATATATAGTATAGAAATAATTATCTATTTACTAAGTACTTATTTAATTATTTTCTATAGTTTCACTAGGAGATTCTTCAACGTCGTTGTCATTTTCATATTCATAATCATCATAATCTTGAGATTCATCATCTTTATTATCATCACTAGTACCTTGGTCAGATTCTTCTGGTAAATAGTAGTTTGGATCGTAGAATCCACAATAAGCACATTTTAAACCATTACCATTATTAAATACCATACCATTTCTACCACAATCAGGACAAGTACCAAGTACGGCATTACCATATAATTCTTTATCGTAGTTATCGTCATCCTCATGTATGCTCTCTTGTTTTTTAGCTTCTTCTTCTAAATGTCCACCATGTTTTTTAATTAATCCCTTTTCGTACATTTCATCCTCTGTCATATCATCTTGATCGTCTTTAGTTTCTTTTTTAGGTTGTTCCTTTTTAGTAGTGTCATTAGATTGTTGTTTTTGATTGTTTTCTATTTGTTTTGCTTCATCTTTAGTTACATTTTCTTTTTTAACTACATTGCCATTTTCATCCACGTATTTAATAGTTACTGTGTCGTCGTCTTTACTGTCATTATTACTACTACAACCAACCATTAAACTTGCACTTAAAATACCAACTAAACCTAAACTCATTAATTTTTTCATCATCTTATTTACCTCCATTTAAACCTTTTATTTTTTTAGTATTATATTGTTGCTTACTAGTTTTGTAAGCAGTTAAGAACTTATTATTCTTGTCTACTACTATTGTAGTATAATTCATTGTGTATATTAATTTATGACTTTGTTTGCCAGGTACTACATCTTTTATACCAGTTTCTAATGCTTCTAATATTTTAGTTTTGTTAAGGCCATGCTTTTGGTAACTGTGAAGTAATTCCATATTACCAAACTTTATATCTAACATTTCCCTCAACCCCTTTTATTTATCTTTTATTAACATTATTATACTGCTACTTATATAATTATGCAATAGTTTTTTGAAAAAAAAAATAAAAAAAATCCCACATTTTTTATGTGGGACTGTATTCTCTATAATTCTAAGCTATCAAGTGTATCTATAAGTAAGTTTACATCATCTACTACTAACATAAATTTTACATGAGCAGTATCATTATTTACTGTTACTGTACGTAATGAGCAATCTACTTTATTATCTTTTAATATGGTCATTACCTTTATTAATTCATCCATTGATAAGTTATTTAAACGTTCATATACTTCATGTGCCATACTATACACCTCCATATATTATTGATTCTTATATTCTTTTTCTACTAACCATAATAAACAGTAGTTAGCTAAGTCTAATATAGTGTCATCAATTTTCTCGTCCTTTACCTTTTGCTCTGGGGCGTTTGGGTTACACAATGTTAATAGTCTATTATATTTGTCTGTAATTCTTACTAAGAATGATAAATCACCAAATTTTTCATATGTGTCTGCAACACTGTTACCGTAGTCATTGTTTTTATTTTTATAAGTTTGTTCTAAACCATTTAATATATATTCATATATATCTAATCTATCCATTTTAGCTTGTGCTAACTCTTTTGTAGATGCTGCACGTTCTATTGGTATTACAAGTTCGACCATATCTTTATTCCATGCAAAATGATTATTATCAATATCTAAATAAAAATCACCATCACTATCTATACTTTTTATGACACCCACTATTCCTCTAAATTTTAACATTGGATCTGTAACATCACATTCTCCGTATTTTTCACCCGCTTGTATACTCTCTCTTATTTTAACTAAATCACCTATTTTATATTCCATACTATTTTCCCTCCTATATTATAATCATACGGTTATCGTTAGCTAACGGTAACTAATGTTCCAATACTTTTCAGCAAATCCTCTTGATTAACAGTTAACTCATCACCAAATACTACAACTGCACTTGGAAAAGGTGCTGAATCTTTACTGCCACCAAATTTTAATCTACCTTTTATAAAACATATACCTTTAGTATTTGGGAATATTATATTTTGCCATGCTTTCGTGTCTGGTCTAGCGGGAATTAAACATACAACAGTAGCACCATTTAAACTTTCCTTCGCCGCCTTCTCTATCCACTTAACCTGTTCTCTCCCATATGGTGGATTCATCCAACATATATTACCACTCCAACTTTGAGCCAATCCATCTATTTCAGGAGTAAAGTAATTTTTACATTTAGCCGTTTCTGGAACGGCACATACATCCAATGTAAAGTTAAACACACTATTTAAATTATCGAAAAATTCT
>OGYJ01000392.1_pt1 | contig 42723 bp, 35 predicted proteins | sample 1576531 | NCBI WGS metagenome assembly OGYJ01 (sample SAMEA3541574, study PRJEB24748) | human gut metagenome | biome: human gut; feature: human-associated habitat; material: faeces | place: China | collected 2012 | reverse complement strand
ATTGAAATATTGATAGCTTGATTGATTGAAAGCAAGATTTCAATATGGCAGGATTAAATGAAAACAATATAACACTGGCGAAAAGAAAAAACAAAAACCTATCATTTACTATCATCTTCGTCCATTCGTTTGACTAAGCTGTCTTGCAAACGGCTAAGATATGCCGTCCGGTCTTTCTTCCGTTCTTTCATGGCAATATAGGCGGCATAATAATCGCCTAACTCCACTTGGAACACTGTACCGAGAAAGTTCATCATCTCTTTTATTTCCACGTTGCCATTGTTAATGTCACCCGAAGAAACAAGGGAATACCCCAATTCTATCAGAAAGACCTTTTTACCCGTGAAACGAAAAGGATATTTCAGACACTTTTGCAGGTTGTCTTCTACTTGGGTATTGGTTTCCAGTTTTACCAATCTTTTGTTCAGATAGATACGCAGCATTTCATTGGCTATTATCTTAGCCACCTTATAATCATATCCGGTCGAGAAATTCGGGTCTTTATCGAATTGCGCGCTATCGGTACATAGGCGTAAATCAGACTTTCCACGAACAAAATAATATTCATCATACAATGTTGAATGAGAGCGATAATATTGGTAAAAGTCCAGATTACGGTTAAAAAAGTAGGTCAGGTTATCCAATTCTTTACTGATATAGTTTCTGATTACATCATTACTACCATTGGGGCATTGTGTTTCTATCCGATAAATCTTATAGAAGAATAGCAGCCTGCCAAGAATTTCCGGTTTCTGTGTTTTGAAGAATGTAATTTCATCCTCTTTGGCTGGAAAAGAATAAGTTTGCAGTTTTGCTTTTAAATCATTGAGAACCGCCTGCAAACGATGTACCATTGAAAGAGAATTTTCGACAATATCATAACCGTAGAGGTCTATCTCGTCAATCTCTACATCTATTTCTGATAAAATGTTTTCTAAAAGCTCTTTCATCTTTTCAAAATCTATAATTATCAATCAAATATTTCTCTTATTCGAGATAAGAGAAAGCCGGATATGGACGATATAGAATAGAACACATTCTTAGCATTATGACTTTCTAATGTTTCGCTTTGTGAAATACTCCATGCGGCAGACAAACATTTCACATTCGCTTTCTGACATTCTTTTATATCCGAAACCGTATCTCCGATATACACGATTTCATCTGCTGACAAATGATAAGTATGCAGCAATTCTTCCAACGCTTCCGACTTGACGTTTCTTTCCGCATTTCCGGTAACGACCTTTGCAAAGCAGTTTTCCATACTGAATTGCCGCAGTGTTATATCACAGCTTTTTGCTCCCTTACCGGTGATAAGTGCCACGACAATGCCCTTTTGCTTCAATAAAGTTATCAGTTCACGTATTCCCTCAAAAGGTTTCGGGCACATTGTTTTATGTAATGTTTCATAGATTACATAAAAATCGTGTAACGCTTGTTGCTGGTATGCTTCAGCAACCACACATTTTATCATGCCTTCTTCATTCAGTCCAAATGTCTGTACTACTTCCTCATCCGACAATTCACGTCCGGCATAGGGTTGTGTGGCTTCTTTAAAAGCCTGTATGCACATCGGCAAAGTATCACCTATTGTACCGTCCAAATCAAAAGCGACTAATTTAATCATGGCTATACGAAGTATTGATTTCCCGAATTACCCTACATGGATTTCCTATGGCAAGACTATTTGACGGAATGGATTTAGTGATAACACTTCCTGCCCCGATGACACTTCCCCGACCAATAGTAACACCCGGCAGGATGATAACACCGCCACCAATCCAGCAGCCATCCTCAATGGTTACGGGCAAAGCATACGTGTGGCGAATATATTCTATACCATTTTGCTTTTCTACGGGTTCTAAACGTTCATTCAATTCCACCGGATGAGTAGCCGTATAGATTTGTACATTTGGAGCTATCAATACATTGTTTCCGATTGTGATTTTATTGCAGTCCACAAAGGTACATCCGGTGTTTATGCTGACATTGCTTCCTATACGGATATTACAGCCATAATCACATATAAAAGAATGCCCTACCGAAACCTTTTCGCCAATGCTTTCAAACATTTCTTTCAATAACGCATACTTTTCCTCTTTACAATCATACGGTAATGAATTGTATTTCAGCAACAATTCATGCGTCTTTCTTTTAAATTCCATAAATACGGGAGCATGACAATCGTACCATTCGCCCAACAAGCATTTTTCCAATTCTGTTTTCATACCTACTCATGATAAAAGTTACTACTATTTTTCTATTTGTGGCAAAGTTATACATATTCATAAAATAAAATCTGTATTCTTTTTCTCTTTATTTGTATCTTTACACCTGAATAGCAAATTACATAAAATGAAAAGGGAAAATCTACACCAACCATTTGAAATCAGTTTCAGTGAACTGGACGAGTCGCAATTAAAGGAACATGACCATACGTTTTTTGAATTGGTCTATATTCTATCGGGTACAGGTGTTCAGTGGATAAACAATAATAAGTTTCCTTATCATGACGGACATCTTTTTATGATTACTCCCGGTGATATACATTCGTTCGACATTCATACTACCACAAAGTTTGTTTATATAAAATTCAATGACATCTATATTCATTCGGCAGTTTTCGGTGCGGAGAATATCCAACGGTTAGAGTTTATACTACAACACGCCAACCATCGCCCCGGCTGCATCTTACGCAACCAAACCGACAAATTGCTGGTAAAACCTATGATGGAAGCGATTATTCGTGAATACTTGAACAAAAAGATATATAGCAGTGAAATTATTACGCAATTAATTAATACAATCGTGATTGTTGTCGCCCGTAACATTGCTTTGTTCCTGCCTGAACAGATAGACGAAAATTCAGAAGAAAAGTCACTGAACATATTACAATACATCCAGTCGAATATTTGCTATCCCGAGAAGATAAAAGCCAAAATGATAAGCCAACATTTCGGCATTTCCCCCAATTATCTTGGGAGATATTTCAAAAAGCAGACCAATGAAACCATGCAGCAATATATCCTCAATTATAAAATGCAAATGGTGGAAAGCCGTCTTCTGCACAGCGAAATGAGAATTAGTGAAATAGTAGAAGAACTTGGATTTACAGATGAAAGCCATTTGAACAAGCTATTCAAGAAATACAAAGATTGCAATCCAACAGATTTTAGGAAGAAGTATAGATTATGATAAAGCTGTTTATTAGTTTCCAGCTCTAATTCTTTTATATGTATTTCATAACTAAAGAGTAGTAATATACATTTTTTCACACTCTATCTATCTGAATCAAACGTTTTTACAAACTAAAATTTGGATTTACATACTAATTATGATTATTTTTGTAATTCAATAATTCAACGAACTTAAAAATATGAAAAATTACAGTTTAAGTATTTATCAAATTACAATAAATAAACGTTTTAATAAAGACGAAAAAGTATATCTGTCTGATTATGATAATGGCAAAGATTTATTCTTGCAACTAAAAGAGGTTCTTGAAACATGGAAATTTGAAAATATCCAAGAAAGTTCACCAACAATAATAAAAGATGAAGAAGAAAAGAAAATCAGTCGGATATTAAAGCATTCAGATGGCACTGTTGAGTTGTATTCACTTGGTCGGTATATCTCAGGGATTATTGAATCAGGCGAGTTTGGCACAGAAGAGAATATTATCAACTCAAATACTGGCGAATTAAAATATCGGAAGAAAGCTGAAGACGCTCAAATGATACCGTTTTTTTTCATGTTCCATATTCCTGAAAATTCATATTACGGGTATCTAATTATTGAAAGAATTGGAAATATAGGTATTTATTCTACTTTGACAAAAGCAATTCAAAAACACATAAGTCTCCAAATACAAGATAATTTAGTTCTGAAGGTAGAACCATTCATGATTCAAGAGGTATTAAACCAAAATCTAAATATTGTCTCAGAAGCTAAAAAGGTTATTTTAAAGGGGATACGCAATCAAAGGCTAAATCTTTCACAAATTACAGAAAATCTAATCACAGAAGATAACGTACAAGCAGACCTTGTCTATAAAGCTCCCCGCAATCGTTTTCTGCAAGTTCGAAAATGGTTAGATAAACTTAATGCATCAAAAAACAAAAAAGGTGGATATACGTTTCAAGATATTGAATATGCAGATGTAGCCTTTGAACTCAAAATAGGAGGAAATGTAAGAACAATATCGATTGCAAGAATTAATGGATTAGGGACATATATAGAAATAACCGATAATATTACAATAGGGGCTAATGGTTATCCTACATATGATTCACTAAAAATAGAAGCCCAAAAACTATTATCATATATAAAAGATGAAAAAAAGATATAATTTCAACATCATAAAAATCTTAGCATATCTTTCTACGCTTTTAGCGTTCGCAGTAAGTATATGGATAACAATCATTGTTATAAAGAATATTTCATCTTACCAACAAACTGAATTTGCAATCATTAGGCAAATGAAATCCGGATTCGGTGATTTAATAGCTGGTACTATTGGCATTTTTTTGTCATTTGCAGCCACACTCTTTCTCTTTGTTACATTCAGAGAGCAGAGAAGACAATTCACGGAAAATCAAATAGATGCTGATAAAAATAGATTTGAAAACACATTTTTTAATCTTTTATCAATGCTATATCAAGTAAGAGAAAATGTTAACAAAGAAATTTCACTAAGCACCAATGGACAAATAAAATCCATTAAAGAATTTTACGATGGATTTAAAAAGAAATACATTGAACTTATAGACACAAAGGAACAAAAAGAAATTTCTATTTACTTATCCAAATCACAAAGAAACACTGTAGAGAACGACCAGATTGAATATTATTTAGGGCAATTATATGAGCAGTATGTTGAAGAGAAATCTTGTAACATAAGTTATTATTTCCGATATATATTTAATGTCATAAATTTTATTATAACTCAATGGGAAAATACCCAAGATAGTGATGCTTATATTCATAAATATCTAAATTTTGTTCAAGCACAAATGTCTAATGAAGAATTAGCACTTATATTCTATGACGTCATTTCTCATTATGGATTAGATAGTAGCTATATCCATGCATTTAAAGGAAAAATAGATAATTATGGTTTTCTAGAAAATATTGATGACCGAGTTCTTTTAGATAGAAGACATCATGTTATTTTCCCAAAAACAAAATTTAGATTCTTAAATAGAAGCGAAAAAGAAGCAAAATCATAACATATCATAAGGTAAACTTAGTGCAAGGTGCAAGTATATATCTATAATATAGCTTGCACTAACCTTAGAATGTTTATTTTCAACGGTTTGCATAATCCAAAAATAATGCGTACATTTAAACCCAAGATGTTGGCAGACAGACACCGGACAACAGCAGACAGTTTTCAAGGACTAAAGCGTGACGGATGCAAAGCCTAAATTTCTGAAAGCACTGATATTGAGGAAGAAATAACGCTTGGTTCATGTCCCAGGCGGATCACTGAAAACAAAAGAAAAGTCAAGCAAATCCCTGATAATCAAGCATTATCAAGGATTTCTTTTTTCTGGTAGGTGGCAGAAAATAGCCGTTTCAAGCATATTATCGGTGGATAAAATCAAAATTAAGACTTGCAGCAATCTGATTTTCAAAATATTACAAAAAACAACAACAGTACCTTTTAGGTATTTTCCAATCTCACCGGAACTCTAAACAAATTGCACGAAAATCAACAAAAAGATTTCAGTATCCATAAAGGAAATAGAGAAACTGATCTCCGAAAAGGAAACAGTAGTGGAATATCCTCTTTTCAGTCCGGACAAATAGCAGTTCTTATAGACGAACTTTACCACAACTTATGTAATAGACCTCAGCCTACGGAGAAAATACCGCAAAGAATAACAAATGTGAAGGAGGAGTTGAGACAGCCTATTCAAGAACCGGACAATCGGCTACATCTGTATTCCAAAGGAGTAAGTCCGAACTTTCGCTTGAAAGCAGTAGAGAAATGAGCATGATATTCATAACCGACACACGCCCCAATCTCCTGTATCGTCTTACTGCTGTCCAATAGATAGCGACAAGCCATCTTCATGCGATACTCAAAGATGTGACCAAATACGGTTGTACCAAATACTGTCTTAAATCCTCGCTTAAGCGTACATTCATTGGTACCCACCCGCAATGCCAGCTGGTGAAGTGACGGAGGATTTAGATATTCCTGCTCAATAATGGCCCTAGCATGATGAATTTTATCACATGTTATCCCGATAGTACATGAGCAATGAAGATAATTTTCTTCTTCCTGCCCGGCCAAAAAAAGTGAAAGGATCTCCCGTATCTTAGCATCTGCATACATAGATGCCATATTGCCATTGAGTTGTGAAAGTCTGATATCGTGCAACGCTTTATAAACACCCGGACCAAACGGACGATTTTTCCGGTACGCTCTGTACTGACCATTACAAAGGACGGTTTCAAAATCTTTACCGCCCAGCAAATCGGGATAGTGTATGGCAAGTTCACGGAGATAATCATGTGACAGCATGATTTCCATCATATGGAATGGCGTGTTTTTAGGAAAGTGAACACAAGAGTCTACCCCGTCACATTTTAACAAATTGGCATCTCCTTTATTCCACTCCTCACTTCGGATTACAGAGTTATAACAACAGGTAGCATGCCCTGCAAAAGTGGCACAAAACCAAACGGCATGATAGTCGTCAGCCCGAGTATATATTTTAATAGGTTCTTCACTGGATATATGTTGATCCATAATCGAAAACAACGGAGTAGATATCTCTTCAAATGTCGCTTTCAAATACGTATTATCAATCCGGTAGTTATTTTTTTCCGTCCGTTTTCCTTTTACGATGTTCGGCATGGGCCATTCCAACACCATTTCACACAAATCATGTTTCATTAACCGAGTAACCATCATTATTCCTTTAAGTTAAAGTCAAGTTCCTTTTCGCGTAAGCAGTAAAAGCCGGTAAGGCTCTACTTTTGTCCCCAATTGGAGAACTGATACAAAATTACGATAACCCATACATCGGTACAATCCCCATTAATAGGTAAATTACAGTAAATCATAAACATCAACCCAAAACATAAAAACTAAATATGAAAGTAAATTTATCCGGAGTTCCCGAAACTCTGTTTATCACCTTACGGGTACAGGCTGCCGAAACCGCCAAGCCTAACAGTAGCCCCAGGGCCCCTTATACCATTGAAGTTCGACCGACATTTATCGAAATAAGGAGAGAAAGCCATGAAATATAGGATACTTGTTTTAACCGCCATCCTGTTTACCGCATGCAACTTACTTCATGCACAAGTGCAGACAGGAAAATTAAGCGGAGTCATCATAGATGCCAATAATGAAGAAACACTGGTGGGGGCCAATATATACGTAGAGTCACTGAAAAAAGGGACTTCCACCGATAAGAACGGTGAATTTTCAATAGAAGTCCCTGCGGGACACTATCGAATTGTTATCTCCTATATGGGATATCGTACCCGACAAGAAGAGGTCAGAATCTCCGAATTGAAAACCAAGAAGTTAGTGATTCGTCTAGAACCGGAAACTCAGTCGTTGGGTGAAGTTGTCGTCACAGCCAAAAGCGAAGCCCGCCAACTGCGCGAACAGGCTATGCCCATGTCAGTGATAAGTATGCAACAGTTGCAGGGAACAGTCAGTAATGTTCAGGATGTTCTGTCGAAAACGGTAGGTGTAACTATCCGCAACACAGGAGGGGTAGGCAGTTCATCCCGTGTTTCCGTACGTGGGTTAGAGGGAAAACGCATCGGCTTTTTCATAGACGGTAGCCCGATGAATGACAATTCAGACTTCATCGATATCAATGACATACCTGTAGACATGATCGACCGAATCGAAATCTACAAAGGAGTGGTACCGGCCAGGTTTGGCGGCTCTTCTGTGGGGGGAGCCGTAAATATTGTCATCAGAGAGTATCCACCTAAATACCTCGATGCCAGTTACAGTATCGAAAGTTTTAACACACACAAACTTTCGTTAGTAACCAAACGCAACATCGCTACCAAAGGATTAGAATTCGGAGGCGGAGGATTCTATACTTACTCTGACAATAACTACAAGATGGAATCTCCTTTTGAAGAAGGGCTTATCATTAAGCGCAACCATGACAAATTCAAGAAACTGGCTGTTGCAGGTAGCCTGAAGGCTCGTAAATGGTGGTTCGATTTGGTAGAGTTCGAACCTGTCTTTATACACACTTTCAAAGAGATACAAGGTATTGAATATAATATTGAGAAAGCCCACACTTACTCAGACGCCTTCATTTTCGCCAACAAACTGGAAAAAGAAAACTTCCTGACAGAAGGGCTCGATATGGAATCGAATCTGGCCTATGCCTACACGGTATTCCACATGGTGGATACCGCTGCTTACCGATACAACTGGGACGGTACGACTTATCCTGCTGTATCCGAATATGGAGGAGAGATAGGCAAATGGGCCTCGAATGCCAGAAACGAGAAACACACCATCACCCACAAGTTGCATCTGAACTATGTGATCAATAATAATCATTCTATCAACTTGAACTCACTGTTCAGTTTCGCATCCGGACACCCGAAAGATGACCTGAAAAATAAAGTTGTTGGTTATAAAACCAATTTCAGAAGTACGATGGCAAGCTGGATTGCCGGACTGGGATACGATTTCCGCACCGACAATGATATCTTCCTGAATTCGCTCAACGTGAAATATTATATGTATGGTATGAATACTCACATGAGCAGTATCATGTCTTCGGAAGCCGAGAAAGTGGATATGTTGAAACGGGATTTTGGCATCAGCAACGCTCTACGCTATAGATTTACTCCGGATTTCATGGGTAAACTCTCGGTAGGATATGACGTACGCCTGCCGGCCGAAAGCGAACTTTTGGGTGACGGATATACAGTCGCCCCTTCCGGAAACCTGCTTCCTGAACGCAATACAAGCGTAAACCTGGGTTTTCTTTTAGACCGCACCGGAAAGGATGCCAGCAACTTACAGGTAGAAGTAAATACCTTCTATGGATATCTTGAGAATATGATCCGGTTTACAGGAGGATATCTCCAGTCTCAATATCAAAACTTCGGAAAAATGCGTACCCTTGGAGTTGAAGTAGAGGTCAAGGCGGACTTGACTCATTGGCTTTACGGCTACTGCAACATGACCTACCAGGACTTACGGGATGTGCGGAAATTTGAACCGAATACCCATATAACCAACCCGACCAAAGGTAGTCGGATGCCTAACATTCCCTACCTTCTGGCAAATGCCGGACTAGAATATCATAAAGAGAATCTGTTCGGAGGCAAGGGACAGAACACCCGTATCTTTACAGACGGTTCTTTTGTTGAAGAATATTTCTACGATTTTGAACAAAGCCGGTTTCAGGAACGGAGAATTCCACGCACCTTCTCGGCCAATATCGGAATAGAACACAGCTTTATGAACGGACGGTTCATCATTTCGGCACGAATGAATAATCTGACTGATGCTCGAATGATGTCTGAGTTCAATCGTCCCCTACCCGGACGTAACTGGGGAGTAAGGTTAAGATATGTATTGAAATGAAACAAGATTATTTATTTTAAAAACCCAAAAACTATGAAGATTAGAAATTTGATGCTGGCACTTGCCGGCACTGCACTCGTATTTTCTGCATGCGAAAAAGATCCGAACCCTAAAGTCCCGACCACCGATGCCAACATCGCTCTGGCAACCATCCTGCCCAATCCCGACGGAATGACAGGAGCAGCTTACCTGCAACTGATCCGTGACGAGTTTCCACAAAATACAAATAACAACAACGGAATTCCCATTCCGTACGGAGGATCATACCCGATTATCGAAGGGAACGATATTTTCGTTTTTCCGGGATACATGGGCGATAGCAAGAACGAGTTAGTGAAATATACACGGAACAACGGGCAGCTGTCAAGAACGGGAACAATGAAATTGCCACCCAACTCTTCCGCCACCAATATCGTTTTTGCGTCTACCGGCAAAGCTTATCTATCCATGGCAGGATTAGGCAAGATCGCTATCTTCGATCCCACTACCATGACACAGCAAGGAGAGATAGACCTGACTTCATTAGGAGTATCCGACAGCAATCCGGATCCATCCGCCATGTTACTGCGCGACGGACTCCTATTCGTAGGCCTCAGCCAGATGGTGGGTGGATGGATTCCCCCACAGGATCGCCCGTACAGCGACATTGCCATCATTGACACCCAAACGGATAAGTTGCTGAAAATGATAACAGACAAGACCAGCGGCATCTCTATGCCAACCCGCCCAATCGACCGCTATTCCATCTTCATGGACGAGAAGAAAGACATCTACATTTCGTGTATGGGAGGCTTTGGTATGGTCAAAGGGCATAATGCCGGAGTTCTGCGTATCAAAGCCGGAGAAACGGAGTTCGACCCGACTTATCAATGGACAATCACAGGAGCCGCCATCAGCGGAGAAGAAAAGACTGCCGGATTTATCTCCGCCATCCGGTATGTAGGTAATGGAAAAGCGTATGCTTACATCAATATGCCGGGTTACTACAAACCGGGAGAACAAGGGCACACAGCCATCGCCGATCTTGCAGTGGAAATAGATCTGTACAATAAAACCATGAAAAAAGTGCAAGGACTTGACTTGTCCAACGGTTTCGGGGTTATGCTTTCCCTTTATAAAGGGAGTATGTTGATAGGTAACTCATCGGCTAAAGCAAAAGGTATCTACTCACTGGATATACAGACAGGTGAAGTGTCTAAAGAACCGATACTGACCACGGTAGGCAATCCGATATTATGTTACTATTTTGAAAAATAAGGATAGTCACCTTTGGATGATTTTAAGAAAGAAGTGCTCTTGCAGGATACACAGAGTTACCGTATCTTTGCAGCCGTTTTAAAAAAAGAATAATTATGGAACTTCCTGAAGATCCGATGATGCTGTTTAGCGTCATCAACATGAAACTTCGCGATTGCTATGCATCGCTCGACGAACTCTGTGAAGATATGAATATCAGCAAGGACATACTGATCGGAAAACTGGAATCGATCGGGTTCGAATACAATGCCGAACAAAATAAGTTCTGGTAAATGTGCCATATACCTGAAATCGCCACAGATTGAAAGTATGTCGAAACTCGCACTCATCACAGCTTACACGGATTTATACTAATAAATATCATTAGCTATCAATAGGTTAAATTCGTTCTGTGGAACTCTATGTTACTCTGCAATGAGTTTCGGCACACTCCCAATCTATGGCGAAAAGGTTATCCCCGCCTTTTATTATTTATTAGTGAAACGGAACCAATTAAAATCGGTATATCCGTCTTCTCCCGCTTTCTCCTTACTAAAATTGAATAAGGCAAAACGATTGGCAGTCCAGACCAGCCCAAGCCCCATACTAAGTTCATTACCGATGGGAAGGAAATACTTGCCATCGGTACTGTAATAGAAAACGGCACGGAAACCTACATCCATCACACGGGCACGTATCCATATTTTGTTCCCTTCAAAACGATCGATTGTTTCAATCGTTTGACCATCATTACACATTACAATTTTCTTTTCACCATTAGTCTGCTCTACAGCCACATAGGCATAGGGGAATTCAAATACACCGAAACCGGCTACATTTCCGTCTTTCAGTCCGGAGACATCCAGTTCGACTGTTGCTTCGGAAGAAGGTCCCTGTACCCTCTGGGTCAATGTATTGCGGGCTGTCTTCAACGATTCGGCATACGAGGCTTTCAGTCGCATATGTCCTTTCCGTTCCTTCAGGGACCAACGGCTATTGTCCGGATTATGGTTCCACTGCCATTGAAGTCCGAGCGAAGATGTATTGAATTCATCCGTTGTGGCAGGAGAAGCGAACGGATAGGTCTTTCCGACCTCAGGTTTCGGATAGGTAATAATGTCTTTACCACCACTGCCAAGCATCGGCCATCCATCTACCCATTTCACCGGTACCAAATGAGGTACACGCCCGATAGGGCCTCTGTCTTGCATGATAATAAACCACCAGTCACCATTCTTCAACTGCACCATCCCCCCCTGATGCAAACCGTTGGGGGGATAAGAACCGGAATCATTCATGATCAGTTTATGTTCGTAGGGTCCATAGATGTTATCGGAACGCAGACATATTTGCCAGCCTTCGGTTCCACCGGCCGGACAAGTGAGATAATACTTCCCGTTGATCTTATAAGCATGGGCACCTTCCATACCATAGCCTCCTCCGAATTCATGGGCATTCTTAAATCGCTTATCCCATATCTTCACTTTCTCTCCCTTCACAGATTTAGCATCGGAAGCCAGCTCTGTAACATACAGTGTCCCTTGTCCGTGGAAAACATATACTTTGCCATCGTCATCGAACAGTAATCCTGGATCATACAGGTATTCCGGAAAGATAGTCCGTTCCCAAGGGCCTTTCACATCATCGGCAATGCAAATGGAAAAGTGCCCGGGGCCCTCTCCTTCCCAAGAAGGAGTGCAAAAGCCAACATAGAATTTACCGTTATGATGACGGATAGTGGCAGCCCATGATCCACGCAGATAACGATCGCCCCCCTTCAAATCATAGCGTGCATCTTCATCGTATCGGTCGACAGCATATCCTGCCATCTTCCAATTTACCAAATCTTTCGATGTGGCAATGGGACAACCGGGAACATAATGCATACTTGTGGAGACAAAATAGAAGTCATCGCCCACCCGGATCACATCCGGATCAGGCCAATCACCCCACATAATAGGATTAGTAAACGTCCCATTTCCATTATCCGGATTCCAAACCGGAGCTTGGGCATGGATGCTACATAAAGGCAACATCCATGCAATCAATACATACAAATATTTTTTCATGACAGCTCTTATTATTTCATACATTCGACATCCTCTGTATAAGGAGCCACCTCAGCGCCAAACAGGCAGGCACCTTTCGTTTCGGACTGACGTAATCCAAGTATTATCACATTCTTTTCTCCGGCACGTAACCAACACTCCGGAAGATAGAACTCTCGTTGCGGCCCCTCTTCCCAATAGCGTCCGATATTGTGTCCGTTCAACCACATATATCCCGTTCCGGTAGCATTTACAATCAGCTTCCAGGGAATCCATGCCGAAGGATTTTTCCGGGGCATATTGAATTCGAGACGATACCAGGTAAGCAATGCATCCCGTCCGCCATCGACTGTTCCGGTTAGCTCTCCTTTACGCACCAAAGGATAATCGGCTGATAACTTCACAACAGACCAGCCCTCTGTGCTTCCCGTTCCCAAATTCCAGTCCTGACAGATTCCTCCGAGATCGGTGGAAACTTCCCAGTTCAGCTTCTTGATCACCTCGAACTCCTGTTTTAAACGGACTCCCTTGAGCAGACCACCTGCCCCGCTCCGGTTACTCACCACCATAGCTATCTCATTATCGCCCTCGTGAATGAAAGGGGCCACATTGATTACATAAGGTTTATCCCACTCTTCGTGCGTACCTACTTCCACACCATTCACCCATAAGGTTCCGGCATCATCTATACAACCAAATTCAAGGACAGTCATCCCTTCACGAATCATTTCTGGTGTCCAGCGGATACATGTACGATAGACGGCACAACCGGCTTTCTCCTGTAAAATCCAGGCAGCAGGCCATTTCGGTTTCTCCAATCCGGCAATTTGCAAGGTAGCCAGGTTATCAATCGTTTGCTGATCGAGCAGAATTTTTTCCCACCCCGCATCTTCAGCAAATACAGCGGGCATCAAACGGGGCTCGTCCGTTCCGACAGATTTTACAAACCATTCTTCAATAGGCTGAATACCTGTCTGCCTGCGTCCGAAACCGGCCTGCTTGACTCCGCTTAATTCCTCCATCGGACGGTATCCGTGAGCATGCCCCCGGTTCTCGTAAATGGCAATGATCTCGTTAACGCCTTTGTGTAAAAGCCCGGATACGATAAAAGTATTGTCCAGCTCGTCCTTCGATACACGCTCAGCAAATTCCCCATTCACGCGGACGTAAACAGGATCACCGGTGAAGAGTTCAAAAACCAGCGAACCATAGCGGTCAACTTCTTTCTGGGTAAGATTCACCTGACTACGATACATTGAATAACGGCAATCATTGACTCCCAACTCGGGAAGAGATTTACCTTTACGCAACGGTATCCAGTCTCCACGAAAGTCTTCGTCTTTCCGCCAGACATCTGTAATAGTGATAGGTAAGGGTAAAGCGACCGGACGTTCCGGCAAAGTTTGTTCACGCGGATACCACTCCACCATATCAGTTCCGGCGTGCACCACCAGTAACTTACTATCCAAAGCTGCCAACTGACAATCTATCCTCATGGGTTTCCCTTCAACAGTCAGGTTGACTAATTGACGGAATGCCTGTTTTTTATCACGATTCAACAGAAAGACAAACAAAGTTCCGTCGGCAGCCCGGCGAATCCCAATAGTCAGGTTATCGGCTCCTTGCACATCGAACCGGACAGGCCGGCTTCTGACAAGCAGTCCCCCGAACTTATCGACCACCTCACCAATTCCTTTCACTGCAGCGTATTTCTCACCGACCCCTCCGTTTTCCTTTAGCGGAGCTCCATAATCATAAGTAGTAGTCATACGACGGGCTCCCCATCCGGCAAAATGAGTACCGCCAAAGAACATATAATAATTCAATCCGGTAGAACCACCCGCCATAGCCATCAAAGCCATCCCCCGGGCATGACGTCCGTCCAGATAACTGTCTTCACTCAGACGCCCACCGACGGTAGAGAACCAGCCACCTTGCAACTTGCACACAAATGCAGGTGCATTGGGTTGTTCGGCCTTTAACTTCTCTATACGTGATTTAGCCTCGTGCATATTCCACCATACATATTGATTATCCATGTCAAACAGCTGGCTGATCACCGGATCATGAGAACCGCGCACTTCGGGAGTCACACAAGTAAAAAGAGGGACATCAATGCCATTTCGGATGCAAGCATCCGAAAGTACCCGCAGAAATTCTTCCTTTTTCTCGGACTCCATATCAAAGTAAATGTATTCATTCTCCAATTGTACCATTATGATACCCTTCTCACCCGGTTGCTTACGAGTGAGTTGTTCCTCACTAAATACCCGGCAAACAGCATTGTACCAATGCTCCGACCATTTCATGTGCTCAGGATGGTTGCTCCGAAGCCAGAAACTGGTATCATAGCTGTCCGGGCAAAATTTGGCAAGCCAGCGCGGATAAGCACCACCGGCCCACTCGGCACAAATAAAAGGACCGGGACGGACAATGGTATACAATCCGAACTCTTCATGTGCCATATGCAGCCATGCTTTCAGATCATCAAAATTGCATTGCGAATAGTCGTCCACACTCTTCGGCATATTCCGTTCATGCCAATTCCAGGGGACATAGGTTTCCACAGTATTGAATCCGGCTTCTTTTATCTTCCGGAAGCGGTCACGCCACAATTCCTGCGGGCAACGGAAGTAATGGAACGCAGCACTGAGTATAAAAATATCCTTTCCTTCGATAGTAAAACAATCTTTATCATATTTCACCCGGTCGGGATGGAAAAATTGCTTCTCCGGCAAGGTCTGTGCCTCCACAGTGAAATGTACTATCATTCCTAACAGAATGGATAGAGTCAAACTTCGATAATTCATATTCATTACTTTTTTCATTTATTGATACAATGTAACTTCAGCCAATCCGGCTGCTCCCTCCGAGCTTTTCTCAATGGTAAGGCGCATATATTTCAGTTCCTTACCGATCTGCACAGGCTTAAAATCCCATCCGGTACATTCTCGTTCGTATAGAGTCTCCCAATTCTTTCCGTCGATAGAAATTTCGACTTTATGGGTATAAGTAGAACTATCCTTCTGAAAACGAATCCGACTGGCAAACACATTCACAGATCGTTCCAATTCAAGTAGAACTATCTGGGGCTGAGATTCATCATCAGCAATCCACCATGAAAAATCATCTCCATCTGTAATATGAGAAGCCTCATAGCGTTTCTGTTCCGAAGTAGCCTCAACCCGAACCACTTTTAACGGAGTTTTTGTACGGATGACGTTTTCCCAAGCAGTAGCCTTTACAACAACTCCCTCTTCTTCATCTCCGGAATAGGGAACGTGATACCCTTCAGGTACAAATACCCCGTCGTATCTCCGGGTTACAATTTCCCGGGTGTCCCCCCGGAGTCCGTCTGCCGTAACCGAAATATGAATTTTACCGGGACGACAAGTCGTTCGTATCAGCGCATATCCTACTCCGCCTTCCACCAACTGGGGATTAATCCCGATACGCTCTATTCCATCCCCGATCAGACTTCCCTCACCGGATACGGAAATATGTATCCGGACATCCGATGTATTGACAAGAGTACCATTTGAATCACAGACCTTAAAGTAGACAGGAATCATATCCGATCCGTCCGCCACAGGTTGTATATTCTCTTCCTTCAACCAGATTTTGACCTGTCGAGGTTGTTCCGGAGTGCGTACACTGTGGGTAGCAACGACTTTTCCATCTACTATCCCTTCTGCCACTAATTCACCGGCCTCATAAGTACCGGCATTAAAAACATAACAGGGACTCCCACCTTTTTCTACAATGGAACGATAGAGAGGAGTACGCTCCTTACGCATCTGTTTTCCAATCAAATGATGATTACGGAAAAGGCGTACTTCGTCACAATTGGAAAATACGGTGATCTCATTTACTGACGAAACATAACGTGAAGCAGTGTTTTGTGATGCAATAAATACCATCGGCCCATCATATAATCCCGGTTGGGATATTTCTTTATCACGCATGCTCTGCATCATATAGTAACTGAACTTGGGATATCTGTTTATATCGACTATCCCACAAAACATGGTTTCCTGCTCTGCTCCACGTGCATAATCATTATAACTCCACAAAAAATGTCCTCCCATTCTGGGATTAGCATCAAGCATGCACCAGTCGAAATATCCATGCCCGTTAAGTTGCAAAAAACGCCCTCTGCACTGTTTCAATTGCTCTTCTTCATTTTCCATCAGGCTTACCCTAGGTTTTTCTCCTACTCCGTCACCCCACTCACGACAAAACAAAGGTTTCACTGCGATCTGGTCCTCCGGATAATTACTCATCACATCACCGTCTTTTGGAAAACGGGATACCTGTTTATAAAAAACATCGAAACAGTCTACCCGGTCTGCATGTCCAAAGTAGTCGCCGGCAGTGTACATCTGATCTCCGGGATATTCGGTATGTGCTATAGCATATAGATTCCGGGCTATCTCTGCCGGATAGCGGCTTTCATTAAGCGCTGTTTCCCATAGTATGACGGAAGGGTGATTCCTATCCCGACGAATCATTTGCTTCCCAACTTCATAAAGACGGGAAATGAATGTAGAATCGTTCTTGAAATACTGCCATCCGGGGATACACTCCACTACCAGCAACCCGTACTTATCACAAGCAGCCAAAAATGCAGGATCCTGCGGATAATGAGCTGCTCTGACGGCATTGCATCCGCCCCGCTTCAAATCGATCACATCTCTTTCTTGCATAGAATTAGCAGCTGCATCTCCTATATGTGCAAATGCCTGATGGCGATTGGCTCCACGCAGATAAAGTGATTCGCCATTAATATAGAAACCTCCGTCGCGGGTATAAGCAATAGTACGTATACCTATGGATTCAGTATGACAATCTACAACCTTACCGTTTTCAACAATCTCATTTTGCAACGTATACAAGTTTGGATCATAGGGATGCCATAACGATGGATGTACTATTTCCAGATTTTGCTCCAGATGAATGGCCTCACCGGCTGACAACCGAAAAGGAGTCAATTGACAGGCCACTATTTTTCCACTCTTATCTATCAGTTGCGTACGAAGTTGGGCTTTCCTCTTTCGTTTCCCTTCGTTTCTGACATGAGCCTTAACATGGGTCACGGCTTTTTCTTTTCCGACTACCGGATAAGTAACAAAGATGCCTCCTCCAGCTACCTCTTCCTCTTCTAAAGCATGAGTGATATGTAACGGATCACTGATAACCATTTCCACATCTCTATAAATCCCGCTATAGTAATAGAAGTCCATACCTGCCTGTGGTTTTCCAGGAGGTGTAAGTGGATCATATTCGGCAGAAACCCGAACTGCCAGCAGATTGTCCCGGTCCCAGTTTATCCGAGTAGTAATATCTGTTACAAAACCGACATAACCTCCCCGATGAGCACTAATCTTCTGTCCGTTCAAATAGACTTCACAAGCATTCATGACTCCTTCAAACGAAATTTTTATTTGTTTGTCTTTGTATTGTGACGGTACTCTGAAAGTACGTCGATACCACCCGACTCCATCATAAATAATATCTCCTCCACAATGCTTCTTCTCTAATTGCATAATATGAGGGATGATAGCTGCTATCCAACCGGAATCATCCAAACCGGGCTGCCCACCGCTTTCAACTTCTCCCCGATGAAAAGCCCAACCGGTATTCATGTTCAACACCACTCTTGCCTCTGCCTCCCCTGCCAATGCAGGGAAGGAGCAGAATACAAGCATACTACAGAAAAAAAATATCCTGAAAAACATCTCTGTTACCTTAACCATATATCAAATAGAGAGAAATTAATAATGGGGATTTTGTACAATTGCCGGAGTGGCATCAATCACTGTCTGCGGAATAGGCCACAGATAATGCTTTGCCGGATCAAATTTCCGGTTCTCAACAAAAATTCGTTCATTTGTCAATGAAAGGGCACCGGTTACAGGATCGACCGTTCCAAGTAAACAACCATATACCTTCCCGTTCAACACTTGTTCACCGATTTTCCAACGGCAAATATCGAACCACCGAAGTCCTTCCATAGCAAGCTCCACACGTCTTTCTCTTCTGAGTAATTCACGCAATTTCTCCTGACCGGTATATCGGGTCCTGTCTACAACCGGCATTTTAGCACGGGTACGTATGTCGTCCAAAATATCGTAAACGGAATTATCAATCTGATTCAGTTCTATTTTACATTCGGCATACATCAACAGCACTTCTGCATAACGCATAACAATGGCATTCATACCACAATCCCACATATCTGCATAATCAGACAAATCGTCCACATATTTACGAACTAGATATCCTGTTTTAGAACGTCCGTAGGGAGCATAATAATCTCCATTCGGATCTTTCACATCGATTGGGTCGTAACGTTTTCCTTCGTATAGATTTCCCGGAGCTAATACGGTAACAGCCAAACGAGGGTCTCTGTGCAGGTAAGGTTCTTTCGGATCATATACCTCAGACTCTTCGATTGTTTTTCCATCTTCACACTCAAAAGCATCTACCAGTGATTGAGTAGGATTGATAGAACACCATCCGCCCACACTGGCCGGAGGCAATACTCCCAAAACCCAGTTACCGTACAGGCTTTCTACATATTGTACATCCAGAATAACTTCCGAATTATTTTCATTCGCAATCTTAAACAAACCTTTATAATCAGGAAACAGTTCGTAGCCCAATCCCATTACTTCGCTACAAGTAGCCATACAATCATCATACTGATGTTCGAACAGTTCCAGACGAGCTTTCAGTGTCAAAGCTGCACCACGAGTTATACGTCCGACATCACTTCCGGAGTAAGATTCGGGAAGTTGCGGAGCGATCTCTTTCAGTTCATTCAAGATAAACTCAACCACTTTCGCTTTCTCAGTACGTGGCAAATTGGCGTTTTTAATTTCAAGAACGGAAGTTACCAAGGGCACATCACCATAATGCGTCACTTTCTGAGAATAATCCCATGCACGCAGAAAACGTACTTCGGCTATCAAGCGTTTGCGTAAATCTTCATTCATTTCGGGGCGATGGATATTCTCCAGGAAATTATTATAGCGAACCATGTTTCCATACCCCATATAGCTATAACCCGGATCGGTCGGGGTCGCTGTACCTGCAGCCTGTACCGCCCAGCCTTCCCAAGTAAAAGGATTATAAGCATTATCCGACGCACAGTCGGCATAAATCACTTCATCCATAGAAAACCAACCATTATAACACCCTGTAGCTGCGGCCATGGCATCTTTTTCAGTTCTCCAAAAGGCTTCGTTTGAAGGTTTGTCCAAAGGATTCCGATCTAGAAAATCGGTACTACATGCCGAGAACAAAGCGGCAAACAACAAACTATATATTATCTTTTTCATATGTATTATCTATCAGAAAGTAATGTTTAAACCAAATGTATTTGTTTTGACCTGAGGATAAGAGCTTCCTCCTTCGGGTGATTCCGGATCGAACCCTTTATCAAATTTGGTAAAGGTAAGCAGATTCTGCCCGCTATAATAAACTCTGATTCGTGAAATTCCCATCATATTACACCACTCTTTTGGAAGTGTATATCCCAACTGGAAGTTCTTCAAACGTAAATATGAAGAGTTGACAATCCAGAAAGAAGAGGGATTATAAATACTGTTGTTCTGGCGATAAGAAGAGAATGCTCTCGGAAACTTACCATTCGGATTGGTTTCAGCATCCCAACAATCACGATACATATAAGAAGGCTTTCCCTTAGCTCCAATCATTTCACCTACTACACCCGGACCTGCAAGATAGCCTTGCACATCAGCTGCTCCCTGGAACAGAAAAGTAGCATCGAGTCCTTTCCATTCGGCAAACAGATTCAAGCCAAATGTCCACTTAGGCATGGTGTTACCAATGTAGACACGGTCTTCTCCATCGATTTTTCCATCGTTATTAATATCACGGTACTTGATGTCGCCCGGTGCTGTATCAGTGCCGGGAATCGTTGCGCTATTAGCAACCTCTTCTTCAGTTTTAAAAAGTCCCTCGGCAATGTATCCTCCGATAGAGTTGATGGCATATCCTTCCTGGTTGAAATATTTACCACTCCAAATGCGTGCACCACCATTCTTCAGGTCCATCACTTCATTCTTATTATATGCGGCATTTGCCGATACCTGGAAATTCCAGCCATGAGTATTCAATTTATAACCTGCCGTTATCTCCAAACCGGTATTCTTTACTTTACCTGCATTTTGATAAGGTGCATTTAAACCATATAAGGTACTTACGGGTAATTTCATCAGAATATCATACGTCAATTTGCGGTATCCTTCGATAGATAAAGTATATTGATTGCCCAGAAACCCCATGTCAAGTCCAAAGTTCAAAGTCTCGGTAGTCTCCCAGATCAAATCGCGGTTAGCTCCATCGACCGGTGCTACCCCCTGTACAACAGTTCCGCCAAACGAATAATTAGCCTGATCAAGTACAGATTGGTAAGAATAGTAAGAAATAGCCTGATTACCCAAAACTCCCCAGCCGCCTCTCAGCTTAAGATCTGACAACACATTACGGGTTCCTTCCATGAAAGGCTCATTAATAATTCGCCATGCACCAGAGAAAGATGGGAATACTCCCCAACGTGAGTCCTTAAAGATACGTGAAGTTCCGTCACGACGGATATTTGCCTCAACCAAATAACGATTATCATAGTCGTAAGTCAAGCGTCCGAAGAATGAACGCAAAGCATATTCATTAGCCGAACCATCTGCAGTCTGACCATCAGGTGAACCGGCATTCAACTCCCAAAGATCATTGTTCAGAAAGTTTTTCCGATATCCTTTTGTCCAGTCTTCACGGTAATATTCCTGTTCGTATCCTGCCAATGCACCTACAGTATGTTTTCCAAACGTATTGTTATAGCTGACCAAAGTCTGTAAGTTCAATTTCAGACCATTTTTACGTTCATCAGTTTGATTGTTAGGTCCCTGATACTTTGTAGGCTCACCTGTTTTCCAGTTATAATATTGAATATCCTTAATGAATTTTTCATCAGAAATCGATTTATATTCGTAACCCACGATTTCCTGAATTTTCAACCCTTTAATCGGTTCATAACTTACATTTCCGATGGCTCTGGTAATATGCTGTTTGGTAGTACGTAAATTACCTTCTTCAATAAATGCAAGTGGATTACCATCATTGGCATATCCATAATATCCATTTGAATATTTATAAGGAATGAAAGGAGCTATCTGATTGATCTGCGAAAAGATGTTAGACATTTCACCGGTAAAACCACTCACCGGTTCTTGTGCCTCCCCATAAGTAAAAGAAAGATTCATACCTGCCGTGAACTTGCCCATCTTGGCATTCATATTGCCTCGCACCGAATAACGGTCATATTTAGCAATATCTATAATACCGTCCTGTCCCAAGTAACCAGCAGAAAACATATAGGTCATTTTATCCGTACCACCTGAAATTTCAGCGCGGTGGCTATGCTGCAAACCGGTCTTATAAAATAATCCCTGCCAGTCTGTATCCGGATAATTGTCAGGATCCGAACCATTTCTAAACTTTTCGATCTCTTCATCTGTATAGATCGGATTCTTTCCTTCGTTAACCATAGCTTTGTTATACAACTTCGCATATTCCCACGAGTGCAGATATTCAGGAAGAGCCGTAGGTTTCTGCCACCCCACATAGCCATCATAACGAAGCGTGGGAGCTTTATCTCCTCCTTTTTTAGTAGTAATCAAGATTACTCCATTTGCCGCACGCGAACCATAGATAGCAGCTGAAGAAGCATCTTTCAGTACCGAGATGTTCTCGATATCGCTGGGATCCACTTCATTTATGCTGGATACCGGCAAACCGTCTACCACATACATCGGATTAGAATTATTCAGAGTCCCGACACCGCGTACCCGTATGGTTGTATTATCATTTCCCGGCTGCCCCGTCCCGGAGATAACCGTTACTCCGGGCAAAAGTCCCTGAATCGCATTCGAAACGTTTGTTACCGGACGATTCTGCAACGACTTGGAATCGACAGCAGCGACAGCTCCCGTTAAGTTTACTTTCTTTTGAACCCCATATCCTACTACAACCACCTCATCCAGGGTCTTCGTATCTTCCTTCATGATGATGTTAAACGCATCTTTTCCTTTTGTCGACACATCTTGTTGGAGATAACCGATATAACTGATAATCAAAGAAGCATTTTCCGGAACTTCCAGTGTGAATTCCCCATCCAGATTTGTTATCACCCCATTGGTACCGACTCCTTTTTCCACGACATTCGCACCAATAATCGGTTCGCCTGTAGCATCCTTCACCACTCCGGATACTTTTTTCTTTCGGGAACCGGACTGTTGGTCCGCTTTTTTTTCAATAAAATAAATCTTATTGTTTTTTATTTCAAAAGTTACCTTCGTTCCTGCCAACAGTTTAGACAATGCTTCATCCAGACTGGCATCTTTCACTTGAATAGAAATTTTGCGATTCACATCGATCAACTGATCGCTGAATACCAACCCCATTCCTGTTTGTGCTTTTATAGAAGACAGTATTTTTTCTACCTTCTCATTATTAAAATTCAAAGAAACTTTTTGTGACCATGCCGAAACAGTGAAGCCAAATAAAAGAACTCCTAAGAGCAACAGCATTTTCGTTCTGGTTCTTGTTTTCATTTCATACAGTATTAAATTAATTATTTTTATAGTTTATAAAAAGGCCTTTCTATATAAGCTAACACACCATCGAAAAGAAGGTATGAGTGCTATTTTTATTTTTCTGCAAAAAAAGATGCAGGGAAATGATAGGTCTTGCCCTTATGTAGTTGTACATGCCTTCTAACATCCCCACAAACCACCTCGTACCGTTCATTTTGCCGTGCATACAAAACAGCTTCTATCAATTTTCCCGCTTTCCAGGTAATGTCCAAAGTATGTCCTCCATAGATTTTTATACCTTTTATAGAACCATCGGCATAATCACAAGGCCAGGCCGGCAAAAGTTCTATTTTTCCCTTCTCGGTATAAACCAGCATCTCCATTAGCAGGCGTGGGATGCTCAAGACTGCATCCAAATTGTATACTTGATGTTCCGGATCATGTGAAGTGACCAATCCGTCATATAAATAATGACGACGACTGAAACGGTCCAGATTTGTTTTTACCTTATCTATATCGCCCAGACGCACTGCCTGAAGAGCCACATGAATTAATCCATGGGCAGAACCGGTATCGAAAGCAAAACGTTTGTTTAATGCGATACGTGCTGCATGTATAAGACGAGGATCTCCCTCCGACTTACCCAACTGCGAACCGGGAAAAACCGGATAGAGATGCGAAAGATGTCTGTGATTATATACGTCCTGATAAGCTTCATCAATCCATTCGGCCAAGGCTCCTTCGTCATTAATCCGGTAGGAAGGCAACCGTTGCAGGTAATTATTCCATTTAGCCAATTCTTTTTTGTCAGTACGAAATGTACGCCCCATCTCAAGAAGCAAACGGAACACTTCTTTAGCAATAGCAACATCCATTGTAGCATCTTTGCTCAACCAGGTGTCAGTCCCCGGAGGAGCATTCTCGGGAGAAACACTGGGGCAAATGTGATATAAGCTATCACCATCCATAGTCAAGTAGTCTTCATAGAAGTCGGCCATTTCCCTGTATAGCGGGAACACATGTTTCTTAAGAAAAGCCTCATTACCGGTCAGCATGGCATACTCATAAAAAGGACGTATATTCCAGCCGGCACCACCGGGCCAGCACATCCAGGGAAAAGACCGTCCGAAATGGGTGAGATATCCACTTTCCGGATCATTATAATGGGCAACAATAAAGCCTCTGCACCCCAGATAATTTCGCGCGTTCAGTCTCCATCCGGGAAGCAGACTCTCCACATAACCAATATAAGATTCCGCACATTCATGCAAATTGCCCATAGATGCTGCCGAGACGGCCAAGTTGATATTTGAATCCCATACAAAGCCACCGATCCATCCGGGTTTCCATCCTCCTCCCCAGATTCCCTGTAAAGGAGGAGGATACTTGCCGGATGAAGAAATAAGCAAATAACGTCCCATAGCATGAATCTGCTCAAGAAACAAAGGAGTAACCCCATGCTTATGAATATCGGAAAGCATTTTCTCTGTCGAAGTCGTTTTCCAATCGGAAGAACAGCCTAAATCCAATTGCATGCGGCGAAACATTTCGGCATGTTTCCGACTGTGAGGTAACAACAGAGTATTATAATCGAGCGGTAAACGTGACAACTCCCTTTGCACGGAAGGGCGTACCGACAAATTTGCATTCTCCAACGGAGTAATTCTCACAAGAACGAGTACCTCGTCAGCGTCTGCTATTCTCAAAGAATCACCTTCGGTAATCATACTTCCCCCTTTAAGAGACACTCGGGCCAATCCCTCATAACCACCGGCATCATATTTGTAAGCGGCACGGTAAGATAACCATCCTGAAAATGCTTCTGTACTCACCAATGAGAAAGCACTATCCAGATTATGCTCAAAATGAACTCCTTCACGTCCCGGAGTCTCCTTAAGCCCCAACACTAAATTTATCTTTCTTTGTCCGGTTGCTTTCAGACGGAGCACATTGACATTATGCTCTCTGGATGAGAATACAGATTCCGTCACTCCTCCTCTTCCACCCCAAAAGGCGGAAGTCTCACCCGTTTCCAGATCAAGTTGTCTTCTATAGCCATTCTCTGCCTGTAGAGTGGTATCGGTATACCGAATGCACAGATCAAAAGCTGGATGGGGTATAAGAGGCCAGCGCTGTACGGCTCCCATAGCAACCAATTGCCGGTCAGCTTCACCGGTCATCAACTCATCTGCTGCATCGCTTCTCCCGGATTCTATCAACCGGCGCACTTCCGGAAGAAGCGAAGCTGTTGAAGGAACCGCTACTTTATGACGATCCCATCCTCTTATAAACAATTCCTCGTGGACACAGATTATTCGTTCCGATCCCGGTTGCCCCATCACCATCGTCCCGTGGCGACCATTGCCGGTGACAAATGCATCCTGCCATGATGTGGCAGGTTTCTCCGCCCAAACCACCCATCGTCCGGACGAAACAGAAGAAGATGGATGATGTACCGTACCGTAAGTAGTTGACAATGACAGACAGGCCATCAAAAGTGTAAACAGATATTTCATATAAACACATATTTGCTGTGATATCTCTTGTGTATAGATATCCGGTTCATACTTGAAATTAAATATTCTTAAAGGCCCTTTTACTACATAAGCTAACACCCCATCCGAAAGAAAGTATGAGTTTCCATATAAGAGCTTATCTAAAAAAATAGATGCAGCTCCTGAACAGGGTCTGCATCTATCTATAGAATAATAATTCAATCAATCTATTTTTCCTTCTGAATTTCGAATACCCCATCTTCCGTTTGCAAGAAACGTATCCATGAAACCGCTTCCAAATCACGCAATACATCGTCCACATTCACTTTGCTGGTAGATAGAGTAAACCTGTTATTCAATAGGGTGGAATCACGCACCACAAAATGAACATCATACTGCCGTTCCATGACCTTTATAATATCTCTCAGCGGAGTAAGATAAAAATTCAGGCTATTGGAACGCCAGGATGAAATCTGGCTCATATCATCCGGTTTGGTTATCTGGCAAATTCCGGATGTCCGGTTGTATTCGGCACTTTCACCCGGTACAAGAGGATATTCCTTGTTCTTGGTATCTTTCAACAGCACGCCTCCTTCTTCCAAGGTGACCCATACATTGGGTTCTGACGGATATGCCTTTACATTAAATTTAGTTCCGGTGACCTTTACTTCAACACCTTTCAAATCGATGATAAACGGACGCTTCTTATCCTTAGCGACCACAAAAAAGCCTTCTCCCCATAACTCCACACTCCGACTGAACAGACCGAACTTCTTGGGATACCGCAAACGGGTATCCGAATTCAACTGTATAACTGTTCCATCTTGCAGAACAACCTGCATTTGCTCTCCGCAAGGAACCTTTAATTCAGCATATTCTGTGGCAGAAAAGACTCCGGTTCTGTCAGCCAGAAACCAAAGAAATATACTAAGGAATAAAAAAGGAATCAATACCGCTACCGCTATCAGTCCGCGACGATAAGAAACTATTTTTTTCTCAGGTTTTATTTGCCCGATGAAGCGTTCCCGCATCCGTTCTTCCGGCACCGGATGGTCTAACCATTCCCGGGCCCGTTCTTCGGTGAGCCGTGCAGACTCGCTCTCCAAACGCCCCGACAAATATTCGCTACCCTCTTCTGTAGCAAACCATTCCGCAACCAATCCCGCTTCTTCCACAGAAGCTTCGTTATTGAGCACTTTATCTATAATCGCATCATCTATTTTCATTTCGACTTTTCTTTATCTAATAATAAAAACACTTCATCAACTTAAAAGTATGAGTTGCTGCTCACTCTAAAAAATGAATCCACAATACATGAAGTAATACAATTAACGATTCAATCTCCGCACGGAGTATCTTAATGGCCTGAGTATAATGGGACTTTACGGTAGGCACCGTGATATGCATCTCGTCCGCTATTTCCTGGTTAGAAAGTCCTTTTTCTATTTTCAGGCGGCATATTTTCTGTTTTTGAGGAGGTAGTTTACCGATGGCAGTCCGAAGATGTTCCCTGAAATCTTTATCTTCAAAATTCTTCAGAAAACTGTCGTCCGCTTCTTCGTTCCGTTGAGCCATCTCGTAATGCTTTTCAAAGACAATCTGCCGATGTCTCAACTCGTTCATAATGTAGTTTTTCAGGATGGTGAACAACAGGCTTCTGATGCCGGATTGAAATTCAAAACTGGAACGTTGCTCCCACAATTTCATAAAAGTATATTGCACTGCGTCTTCAGCCTCTTCACCTGATTTAAAATACCGATAAGCCAGCGCATACAACAAGCGGTTATACCGTTCGAAAACAGTAACAAAAGCGTGCTCGCTGCCTTTACGGAGTTCAGCATACAGTTTCTGGTCAAAATCTAAAAATTGATTCATTATCGAATATTTCTCACTTGGTGATCTAAGGTCCTGCTTTTAGAAATGGCAAAGATAAGAAAAAACAGTTTGAACCTTATCCTCTTTGAGAATGTTTTAACTGTAGAATCTTAAAACAATAACGGTTATGGAGAAATATCTTATTCACAGTAATGAGCTGCACCTGATCGATCAAGAAAGAATCCACCAGGCAGTAGAGCAGATGGTAGAGTCATTGGATATGGCCGCCGGATCTACATTCAGTTTTGACCTTTACAAAGTGGTGGAAACCTATTTCAAGGATCTGGATAAACGGAGAGAGATAAACCATCTGTTAGGCATCACAGACAACACGTATGATCCTACAGAAGATTTCGGAGTGTGTTAATTGGTTAAATATAAATTTGCAAAAAGGGTGATTGCTTCTTCAGAAGTAGCCACCCTTTTTGAATATTCATCAATTCGGAGCCTGATGAACCGTAAGTTGCGGAAAGGGAAAATTGATGCCTTTCTCATTGAACGTAGCATAAATCGTCTTGTTTATGTCGAAATAAACGCCCCAATAATCGCTACTCTCCACCCAAACACGGACTACAACATTCACACTGCTGGCATCCAGCGCATGCAGAGCTATAAACGGAGCAGGATCATTGAGAATACGCTTATCGGCGGTCAGCACCTCACGTACCACTTTTTCCACCTTATTATAGTCTTCACCATAATCGACGCCAAAGATCCATTCAACGCGACGGGTCTTCTGGTTACTATAGTTAGTCACCACTCCACTGCTTAAAGCCCCGTTGGGCACATAGATGAGCTTGTTGTCGGCAGTTGTCAGGATTGTATGGAATATCTGAATTTCCTTGACCGTACCGGAAACACTTTGTGCTTCGATCCAGTCGCCTACCTTATAGGGTTTGAACAGTAAAATAACCAGTCCGCCGGCAAAATTTTGCAAATTACCGGAAAGCGCCATACCGACAGCCACACCGGCAGAAGCCAGCAAAGCAGCAAACGAAGTCGTCTCGACGCCCAATGCGCCTACCACGGAAACAATTAATAGTACGGTAAGAAGGATATTAACGAGACTCTTTACAAAAGTCTTGATACTGATATCCACGTTTCTCTTATCCATCACCCGGCCGACCAGACGGTTCAGCATCCGGATCAGAAAACGTCCGACCAAAAATACAATGACCGCTTTCAGAATATGTCCTCCGGCCTGTATGCCCGAGTCTATCAGTTGTTGGGTGATCAGTCCCAACTTATCGAGCCCGTCTGCCTGGGCTATAGCCTGGTCCAGCTTCTCAGCCGCCACTTGCAGGGAATCGGCGACTTGTTGTGTCGTTTGGAATAGTAGCATAATAATACAATTTTAGAGTTTGTCCATTTAATAACAGCGGACAAAGCTACAATGTTTTTATCAAATAGCGAAGTGTTTCTTGCTTTACACAAGCAAAAAGCGTAAATTTGCCGCCGATTCACTTAGTAGGGGTGCCTTAACATGACGGGCTGAGAACATACCCTTTGACCTGATCCGGGTAATGCCGGCGTAGAGAAAAACAAATTAGCAACATGAAAAAGATGATTTTTGCCGGCTGTCTGATGGTCGGAGCAAGTGTCTTCGCGCAAGCGGGCGAGACAGACAGCTTGAAAGTAGTAAATCTGCAAGAGGTGCAGATAGTATCCACACGTGCCACTTCAAAAACCCCGGTGGCATTCACCAACGTTTCGAAAGAAGAACTCAAAAAGCAGAACTTCGGGCAAGACATCCCTTTTCTGCTCAGTATGACTCCTTCGGCACTGACCACCAGTGATGCCGGAGCAGGTATCGGTTACACCACACTGCGCGTACGGGGAACAGACGGGACACGCATCAACATCACAGCCAACGGAATCCCGATGAATGATGCCGAAAGCCATACACTCTTCTGGGTAAATATGCCCGACTTTGCTTCGTCCGTAAAGGATATACAGGTGCAGCGCGGTGCGGGTACATCGACCAACGGCGCAGGCGCTTTCGGAGCCAGTGTCAATATGCAGACGGAAGGTATTTCAATGCAACCTTATGCCGAAATAAACGCCTCGTACGGTAGCTTCAACGCTCACAAAGAGACAGTAAAATTCGGGACGGGACTGCTGAAGGATCATTGGGCATTCGATGCCCGCCTGTCCAACATCGGTACGGACGGATACATAGACCGGGCATCAGTAGACCTGTACTCTTTCTACGCACAGGGTGGATATTTTGCCGACAATACTTCGGTGAAGTTCATCACCTTCGGCGGTAAAGAAAAGACGTATCATGCCTGGAATTATGCAACTAAGGAAGAGATGAAGAAATATGGCCGACGCTTCAACTCATGCGGCATGTACACAGATGACGACGGACACATCCGCTTTTACAAAGACCAGACGGACAACTACCTGCAAATGAACTATCAGCTCTTGCTGAATCATACTTTCTCGGCAGCATGGAACCTGAATGCGGCACTCCATTATACAAAGGGGGACGGCTACTATCAGGAGTATAAAGAGGATCGCAGCCTGAAAGAGTATCGCCTGCATCCGTTTATGTACGATGGAAAGGAAGTGGAAAAAAGCGACCTGATCCGGCAGAAGAAGATGGACAATCACTTTGGCGGCGGCGTATTCTCGGTGAACTACCGGAATGAGAAGCTGGACGCTTCGCTGGGCGGCGCACTGAACTACTACGACGGATGGCACTTCGGACGGGTGATCTGGGTGAAGAACTATATCGGCGAGTTGCTGCCCGACCACGAATATTACCGTAACAAAGCCAAGAAGACGGACGGGAACCTCTATCTGAAAGCCAACTACAATCTGGTGGCAGGCCTCAACGCGTATGCCGACCTGCAATACCGCTACATCAACTATAAGATACACGGTGACAATGACAAGTACGATTACAACACTGACGGACTACAAAAGCTCGCAGTCAACGATCACTTCAACTTTTTCAACCCGAAAGCCGGACTGAACTGGGATATCGACTCCAACAACCGGGTTTACGCCTCTTTCTCCGTTGCCCAGAAAGAACCTACACGAAACAACTATACCGATGGTAACGCAGACGAATATCCGAAGGCGGAAAAACTGTACGACTACGAACTGGGGTATACCTACCGAAACACATGGTTGAGCGCCGGAGTCAACTTCTACTATATGGACTACAAGGACCAGTTGGTGCTGACCGGAGAATTGAACGAAATAGGCGAAGCCATGGCACGCAACGTGCCGGACAGTTACCGGACGGGCGTAGAACTGATGCTAGGAGTTAAGCCATGCCGATGGTTCCAATGGGACATCAACGGTACGCTGAGCAAGAACCGGGTGAAAAACTTCACCGAAAAACTGTACGAAGACGAGTGGAAGAACCCGATCGAAGTGGAACATGGTAACACCCCGATCGCTTTCTCTCCGGACTTTATACTGAATAATCGTTTCTCGTTCAGCCACAAAGGATTCGAAGCCGCCCTCCAGTCACAGTACGTCAGCAAGCAGTATATGAGCAATGCCAAGCAAGCAGAGCAGACACTCGATGCTTATTTTGTGAGTAACCTCAATCTGGCATATACATTCCAATTGCGACACGTGAAGTCGGTTACAGTGGGATTCACCATCTACAACCTCTTCAACGAAAAGTATGAAAACAACGGGTATGCCGGAAGCGGCTATACGCTGAAGGACGGCAAGCCCGAACGCTATAATTATGCCGGCTATGCCGCCCAGGCAGGTACAAATGTAATGGGTAACATCTCGATCCGCTTCTAAGCCATGAACTATCTCGAAATCACAGGTGCCCTTGTCGGGCTGATTTACCTTTGGCTGGAATACCGGGCAAGCATTTATCTTTGGATAGCGGGCATCATCATGCCGGCCATCTATATATTTGTATACTACCAAGCAGGATTGTATGCCGACTTCGGCATCAATATCTACTATCTGCTCGCGGCCGCCTACGGCTGGATGGTCTGGATGCGGGGAAGCGAAAAAGAGACCCGGGCCGAGCTGCCCATCACGCACACACCCTTGAAAAGATACCTCCCCCTATTGCTGGTATTCCTGGCAGCCTTCTTCGGCATCGCCTGGATACTGATCCGGTTTACGGACAGCAACGTCCCCTGGCTCGACTCGTTCACCACGGCGCTGAGCATCATCGGCATGTGGATGCTGGCACGCAAGTACGTCGAACAGTGGTGGGCATGGATCGTAGTCGACGTGGTATGTTGCGGACTCTACATCTATAAAGAGCTTTATTTCACATCCGCTCTTTACGGACTTTACTCAATAATCGCTATCTTTGGCTACTTTAAATGGAAACAAATGATGCATTATGAAAGTAAATGATATCGATATGGACGCCGTCATACTGGGCAACGGCGAATATCCGACCCACTCAATGCCGGAAACCATGCTGATTATGGCGCCTTACGTGGTGTGCTGCGACGGGTCCGCCGACGAACACATCCGAAGGGGATTTACACCCGATGCCATCATCGGCGACGGAGACTCGCTCTCACCGGAGAACAAGGAACGGTTCAGGACCATCTTCCACCAGATAGACGACCAGGAGACGAACGATCAGACCAAAGCGGTACACTTCCTGCTCGACCAAGGCAAAAAAACAATCATCCTCGTGGGTGCAACCGGTAAACGGGAAGACCATACCCTGGGAAACATCAGTCTGCTGATAGACTATATGAAAGCAGGAGCGCAGGTAACGATGCTGACGGACCACGGAATGTTTATTCCGGCATCGGGGCGGAACTGTTTCAAGTCATATCCCGGACAGCAAATCTCCATCTTCAACTTCAACGCCACCGGACTGAGGGCCGATGGGCTGGTATATCCGCTCAGTGACTTCAGTAACTGGTGGCAGGGTACGCTGAACGAAGCGACAGGCACCGAATTTATGATCCATGCGGAGGGAGACTACTTGGTTTATCTGAATTACTGACTGGTTTCTCCTTCGTCTCGGCCACTTCGACCAGATAGACACTGACGCAGATCATACCGATGGCAATGGTCTGCGACCAGCTGAAGCGGTCCTGTCCTACGAGTAGAGAGACGATGGTTGCCACGATCAGTATCAAATACCCATAGATGGCCACCACGGTAGTCTTCAGATATTTCAGTCCGATCGGTACCAACAGGTAGCTGACAACCGTAGGGAATATCAGGACAAAGAGGAGCACCGACAGCGGAAACCAGTGTAACGGCCCGGAAAATACCGGAGCATGGAAACCGGTGACAGCCGAAACGACGATGCTTGAAAAAGCCGCTCCGGCAAAGGTATACTTCAATACTGTAAACATTCCGACCGACTTCAGTATTCGGTTACTTGCCACCAGATAGACAGCATAGGCGATCGAACTCAACAGGCAGAGCATATTGCCTGTCAGGGCGTCCGAAGCCAGATCGTCACTCTTCTGAACCAGAATGCAAAGAATGGCTCCGCCGAGTCCGAGGGAGATACCGGCTATCTTCATCGCACTGATCTTCTCCTTGAAGAAGACCACGGCGATCACAAACACCCAGATAGGCTGCAAACTGGTGAAAATGGAACTCGAGACCGGAGTCGTTTTACTCAACCCCATCAGATAAAGAAACATGAAACCATAGATGCCCAAGGCTCCCAGGAGAAAAAGGAATATTTTTTCTTTCCGGGTGGAAATTTCGGGCTTGACAAACATCCCGATGATCCAGAAAGCAATGGCGGCAAACACGCACCGGAGGGTAACTCCCGAAAGGGGACTGACCCATACGGGAAGCAGATATTTCACTTCTTCGGCCAGCTCCACACCCAGTGCGGCGGCAACGGCCTTCCGGACGGCCTTGGTGGTCACCGTGGCACCGGCAACGCCGTCGATGGCGGGGCCGTTGGCGGCCACGACCTGCTTGGACAGCTCTTCCAGTGCAGCGCCGCCGATGCTCTCGGTCTCCTGTGCACCTTCCAGCTTGCAGTCGGTAACGGTGCCGTTGGCATCCACGGTCAGGGTGGCGGTGACAGCACCGCCAAAGCCTTCGGCAGAGCCGGTCTTAGTCACACCGGCAGCGGTGGAGCTGCTGCTGCCGCCGCAGGCGGCCAGAGAGACGCCAACAACGAGGCTCATGGCCACGGCAGCGCTCAGTTTGCGGATGATCTCCTGTTTCATGGGTCTTTCCTCCAGAGAAAAATCGATTTGTGTTCGGCCCCCAGAAAAGGTCATACCTTTTCAAGGATGTTTACAAAAGATAACATATTTTGTAAGGTTCTGTCAAGAGATTTTGTCACATCCTTCGTGAAGAATGAGAAAATGGTGTCAATTGTGACGCTGACGGTATACGAAGCGAACGGACGGTCTACGCTGTTAGTAATTCCTGAATGGAAACCAAGCAAGCAGTTTTGCCACTTTCAGCCCCAGTTAGTACTTCAATATTACTATGTTTTGGAAATCGGCACAACCATATAACCGTCTTTGATGAAACTATTTTTGTTTCATCGATGACATTGTACCAGCAAGCAGTGCAGACGTATATACATCTGCCTATTTTGCGTTGCAAAACGCTTGTTGGGGAACACCCCAAACCCCTTTGATCTGCCTTTTTCCCAATGCAGGCTGCGCATCCCGATGGGACGCTTTTTTACCCGGTGATATGCTCCGGGTCGTTAAGAACTTGCATGAGGTGAGAAGCGGCTTCTGCAAGAGAATCGTACTTCATCTGTTCAGGAACTGGCGCTTCCAGAAGAGAAACGCCCCACGCCTGCATACAGTCCGCAAGTTCTTTCTGTGCCTGCAATGCCGCCACCTTACGCACATCCGGGGTGGTTTCTGCATCCAGAACGTAGGCTGCGGAGTATTTTCCGTTGCGGTCTTCCGTCAACTGCACCATGGAGTAGTGCTCATCCCAAAAGTGACAGAAGCGAACCCTGCCACCGATGTTCTCCATTTCGATACACAGTTCTTCTTCGCCGCTCCATTGCGGAGTCTCGGACAAAATGCGATTCAGTTCCGAAAGCGCCTGCCGTTCTTCCTCCGATAACTTCCTATGCAGGCATTCACGTTTGAGATCGTTCTGCCAATACGGACTCAGCTTTCCATTCCGGGCATCTTCCATTGCTTCTTCGATATTGGGTAGGATTGTCATGTCGTTCACCTCAAGCACTCACTATTAGCGTTATGTGCACGCTTATAGTGTTGATTATAGACTATTTGAGGGCAAAAAGAAAGAGCGTCAGCACGTTTGCTGGCGTTCTTTGACATAGGTGTTATTTTGTAATATAGGGAATGTTGTCGGTGTATGCATTCAGAATGTCAATGGCAGCTTTCTTCTGCCCCGGTGTGAGCTGGCTCAGCTTTCTGCTCAGTTCGTCATCTGCCACATGGGATGCGGATGGAACGGAATCCCGGATCAGCACATCAGCAGATACGTCCAACACCTCTACGATTCGGATAAAGGTTTCCAGTTTGGGGATTTTTACTCCGCGCTCTAAATCTCCAACATAATTTGTTGACAAATCGACCCGTTCTGCAAACTGTTCAATCGTCCAGCCTTTTTCCTTGCGCTGTTCTCGTATTCGTTGACCCAAAAGCGTATTCATAGCGACCTCACATTCTAATTGTGTTTGTTACACACCAATAGCATACCTGTCGCAATTTTTGTTATACACAATCCATCTGTGTTTGTTCAACGCTAGTTGGGCGATTTCAAGGTGGAAAATTTTTGCGCGTATCTTTGGTCAAAAAAGCAATGGTCTTTTGGGACGGCACATGGTACAATAGCAAACGTTGTGCCCTTGGCACATGAACGAAGGTAAAAGGAGCTGCTGAACGTGGATACGATCTATCTGCTGCCCGGTGAGGAACGCTGCGTTGATTTTCGAGATGCCAATGGAGTCCCGAAGGTACACTACACTTACTGTTCCATCCGTGGCAAACTTTTCAACTGCACCTGCTGCACAAAGGACGAAGCCCAGCGGCTGTGTGAAGATTGGCTTATAAAACAGGACCGCTGCTACATAAACTAAAAAAGCCGCCGAGGACGCTTCCCAAGTAGGAAAGCTCCTCGGCGGTATTCGTTTATCGAGTCTGGGTTTTCTCGGCGGTGTCCTTTTCCTCTGCAAAAAAGCGTTCTACGTTTTTCTGCGCACGAACCAGTTCTTGCATCTCGTTCCGTGCCTTGCGGTAGTCCGGGTAAGATGCTTTCTTCTTGGTCAGCAGTTCTGCAAACTCTGCATCCAACTCCTTGACCTTCGGCAGCTTTTGCAATCCTGCCTCGTCAAATGCAGCCTTCGCCGCCTTGTGCAGGGTGATTTCCTCCCGGTGAGCTTCCAAAAACTTTTGACTGTACCCCGACTTGCGGTAGGCATCATAGACCGGGCGAGTCTTGGCATAGTTGATAATGTGGGTTTTCAGGACGGCAATTTCCGTCAACCTTGTTTCAGCCGCCTTGATGGAATCCCCCATGGCATGATAGCGTTCCGTTGCCGCCGCTGCACGTTCCCGCAGTTCGTCGGCACTGCTGATCTTCTGTTCCTGCAAAAACAGCAGGGTCTTGGACATCTCTTTCAGATTGAATTTGGTTGCCCACCTTTTGTAGCCGACACTTTTGCCCTCTGCCATTTTCCCCTGAATGTCCACCAGCAACTGGAAGGGCTGCTCTTTGGGCTGCTTTTTCTGGTACGGCTGGTGCTTCGCCTTTCCCTCCAGCACCGCCTTGATCTCGTCCTCGCCATAACCGGTACCCAGTGTGCGGAAACGGATAAAGCGTTTCTGTCCCTTGCCCTTCACCGCCGTGTACTTGCCACGCTTCACCTCATAGCCCTGCTGCTCCAGCTTTTGCAGAAACGCTTCGTAATCTCCCGGTTTTTCTGCAAGGATTGTGTCGATGATTCCGCACAGGCGGTCACGGTTGCTCTCCTTAGGCGGGTAGACGACGCGCTTCTGCCGCTCCCGGTAGGGCTTCCTTTCAATGACGGACAACTGGTGCTCTAAGCAAATCAGGTCACTCAACCGCTGCACTGCCAACGCTGAAAAGAAAAAATCCCGGAACTTTTTGGTGCCATCCAGTGCCGTAGAGTTGAAGATCACATGGTTGTGGATGTGCTGCCGGTCCGTGTGCGTTGCCACCACAAAGGCGTGCTTGCCCTTGGTAAAACGCATGGCCAGTTCGTAGCCTACTTTGTTAGCCTCCTCTGCGGTGATTTCCCCCGGACGGAAGGACTGCCGTATCTGATAAGCAATCACATCGCTTTTCTGCCTTCGTCCGTTCACAAGGTCGTACTGCCGCTTGGTAAGCATAAATTCTTCATCTGCTGTCAGGGCGCTGCAAGCATAGCTGCTGACAAACTGTCCCTGCTCGGTCTTGTCCGGGTTTTCAATATAGTCCGTGCGATTTTTCAGGCAGGCCGCAACGGTCATGCCCTTGTTTTTGTGCAGCGCAATCAACCGTGTTGCTGCCATCCTAAATCACCCCCATAAAAGAAAAAGCCGCCCGAAGGCGGCAAAAGGTTGAAAATGCTCCTTACAGTTCGGCCAACCACTCACTGAACCGCCCGATGCCCTCGGTGATGGCAGTTGCGCCGAAAAAGAGGACAAAGCAGAGGAATTCGGCTACCAGCAAGATAAGGAACTGATTCCAAGTCTGACGGTAAGCAGTGTAGATGCCGCAGCCGAAGATGTAGAGCATCAGCGGAGCAACTACATAGCTGGACAGGGTTAGCAGCCACCTTGCCATCAGAGCTAGAAACGCCACAAAGAGAGAAATCGGGAAAAGAACAATTTTCTTCAGCATAGACATCATATCAAGCACTTCCTTTCTGTTCGCCCTTATTATAAAGGTATCGACTACTACGTTGCAAGGATGTCAAGCATTATATGTACACCCGCAGTCCTCCAACTGCGGGAATTTTTATAGCTCTGCCAGCTTGGAAAGAATCTGCTTGCCGATATCAATCAGTTCATCCAGCCGGGTGCGTAGATCGGCAAGGTCGGCAGCATAGATCTTGCCGCTTTCGTTGACGCGTTTTGCTACCTGATTCAAGTTGTTGCTGCAATTCTGGAGCAAATAAGCCATGCGCCGCAGCTGCGGAAGGTAGAGATTCAGGCAGTAGCCATCCAATGCCATTTTGCGGATATAGGCACTCAGGCTGTGGATGCCCATGCTGAACATCTTTTCATAGATGCGGTTCTTTTCTGTTTTGGTCAGACGCAGGATGATGGTTTCATCCCGCTTTTCTTTCATCGTGCATCACCATCCTTGTCATAATAGCTGCGGAACGGTTTGACTGGCTCCGGCTGATTGGTCTTTTCCCCCAGTGCAGCCAGCACAGACGGACGAGTTGCAGGTGTTTCGGTTTCCTCGGTTTCTTCGGGAGCATCCTGCGAGGAACTGCGGTCACGGTCGATGTTCAGCAAGGCGTTCAATTCAGCAAGGCGGGCAGACTTTTCGGCCAGTTCTTCCTCCTGTGCAAAGGACTTTGCCACTTCGACCTCTGCGGCCTGCTTCTGCTGTTCAAGGTTTTGCAGAGCATTTTCGGCATCTGCAATACGGTCAGCGAAATTGTCGATGGCATTGTCCAGACGAGTGATATTGCCGCGCGCATCATCGCCCAGCGACACCGGGTAACTCAACTTTGCCCGGAGTACGGCCTGATGCTCATTTTTGAAGCTGTCGAATCGAATGTTCAGTTCAAAGCCACGGTAGGTGCCCAGCAGCATCATATCAGCATTGGGCATCTCCTGCCGAGCCAGCAGCAGCCGTTCGCCTGCAGCCTTTTTGTCATCGTACACCATGCCCTTGATGGTCATGCCGCAGAAGTTTTCTTTGTCCTGTGGATGTGCTGCTGCAATCTGTGAATCCTGCTGCAAAGCAGTAATGCGGGTTTTCTGTTTCTGGATCTCTTCTGGGAATGTTTTGAGCAGCTTATCCTCCAGACGATATTTCTGATTCTGGAAGTCTCCGCGCAGCACCTTCAATTTTGCTACCTGCACGTCCAAGTCTATCTTTTCCCGGATGCGAGGGTCACCTGCACACAGAGCCTTGATTTCTGCGTAAGATAAAGCCTGTTCGTCAATATCATCGCAAGATCGCATAGGCGATTTGCTCGTCATGATCTGCGAGATAAACTTCTGCTTATTCTCAAGGGTCTGATCGGGTAAGAGGATGGCATTACTGCCAGCCCCTCCCCTAAGAACCGTACGTGAGAGTTTCCCCTCATACGGCTCAAGCCTTTCAGAAAGTTCCCGTTAGGGAACCCGGCGCAACAAAACAAGCATCGTTTTTGTGCAATACGGTATGGCATTCGGGATGCACCATTTCCAGCCATGGTGACTTTCCATGTCGGAACACCTTGTGAACCTTGAAACCTGTGTCAGAAGTTATCGGTTCTCCACACACAGGGCAGCAGCGGTGCTGATTTCTCCATACTTTCAAGAGCTTTTCGCGTCCGTTGGTGCTGTTCAGCATTTTCTCACCATCACGCTCTTCATAATAACCATTCCACCGCGCATCGAACGGATTTGCTTCGGCAACGATTTTCTTAAAGCGGATGATTTTGGTGTCCGTTGCATATTCGAGGGCAAAATAGGAAAGCTCTTTGTTTCTCTTCTTGGAGCGTTCTTCTGCGGCAAAAGTCCAGTTCCGAGAGCCGATGCAGTGCCAATATTTCTTGGCAATCCACCGTCTGCTCTTTTTCTTGTGCCTGCGCTTTGCCCATTACCAGAGACAATTATAAATCTGATAGTCGATTTTGCTGAATGCTTCAGCGGACACAACAAATCGCTGGTTATTGACCCAGCCACGGATAACCGGGTTGAGCTGGCGAATCAGGGAATCCTGCTTTGCCGATTTGTTGCTCTTGACGATTTCGCGCACCTTTTTCAGCAGAGAACTGACCGATTGCTTCGAGGGTTTGATAAGGAGTTTTCCGTTGTATTTTCGAATATTCTTGCCCAAGAAGTCAAATCCATCTTCGATGTGGGTGATAACCGTCTTTTCTTCGGACAACTGCAATCCACGTTCAGCCATAAACTCTCTAATAATAGGAAGGACTTCTTCGCGCAGAAATTCCGGGCTTTCTCCGGTTACGATAAAGTCGTCAGCATAGCGCACAAAGTTCATCTTATTAAAGTGAGTTTTCCCATTGAAGTACTGTTTGGTCGGCAGTCGTTCCTTTAAGAGCCGTTCCAGCCCATCCAGTGTCATATTCATCAGAGTGGGCGAGATAGTCCCGCCCTGCGGCGTACCCTCTTCGGTGGGGAACAGCTGTTTCGTATCGACAAATCCACACTTTAGCCATTTCTGTAAAACCTGTGTGTCCATCGGAATGTTTTCCATGAGCCATTCGTGGCTGATATGGTCGAAGCATCCCTTGATGTCACCTTCGAGAATCCATTCGGGTGATTTTCCTTTGTTCAGGTCGGTAAAGCACTGCTCGATTGCATCGTGCGTACTTCTGCCGATTCGGAATCCATAGGAGTTCGGGTCACCGTAGGTTTCAGCAAGCGGTTCCAGTGCAAACATGTACAAAGTCTGCATGGCTCGGTCTGTCATTGTCGGAATACTCAATGGCCGCAGTTTGCCGTTTTTCTTCGGAATATAAACACGTTTCAGAGGCTGAGGACGGTATCCTCGCCGTTTCAGTTTATTGATTGCCTTGAATTTTGCCTCTGGGGTCAGCCACAGTTCATGGTCAACCCCAGCCGTATTTTTACCACGATTGCTTGTTACTCGCTTCACTGCCAAGGCTTTGGCGTAAAATGAGTGAGTTAACAGCCATTGCAGCGTTTTCACTTTGCTGTAATGACCTTCTTGTTGAGCCTTTACGATACGCATTTGCAGCTTTTTAACATAAGCGCGAGCCTTGTTCCAGTCGATGCTGGCCCAATCTTCCACTTTGCAAGTCGGTGCACACGATTTCTCGTTCATTTGCAATTCCTCCATTTTGAAAAGTTCTGTAAATTCTCTCGTAAAGAAAGACCATGGATGGAAGTCTGCCTGCTTTCGCATGAGGTAATGTTGCAACCTCTATCCGTCCCCATTACAGGGTCGGCATTCGCTTTTTCCATCTTTCTTCTACCCGCATTTCATAAAGTCTCCTTACGGTTTCCGTCCGATTGCTCGGAGAAATACGGGCTTACCACGTTCCGCTTATTCAACAGTATGGGTTAGGTCTCACTTCTCCGCCGGCAGCTTTGTGTCCATGTATTCCCACTATACAGGGGAATAACCAGCTGCATTACCATTTTGGTTCAGGCTTGTCAGCAACTTTAGCCTGTTCGGCCTTAACGACGTTTATCAGTGATTCACGTTACATTAACCATACCATACAAGTCAGGCTCCCCAACCGCATTGTTGCTTGCAGCTTATCGCTTTCACCTCGCAGTTTCAGCTTGAACCCTTTCGGGTGGGGCTACCCTTGTCCTGTCACGCTTCCTCACAGCCGTTACCAGCCGCTTTGTTGACAGTAGACTACTGCTAATGGAATAACAGGTCCGGTCATTGCCAGACAGTTGAATTAAGCGACTTCGTGTCGCACGAACAGGTAGACCTCATCAATGGACAGCGAGATGACCTCGCTGTCCATGTTGGTGCGAGCCAGAATCACCGGGCCGGTCAGGTAGTGCTTGCCGCCCATCTTCAGCACCTGCGCCGGGTTGTAGCAGAGCAGCAGCGAGGTGTTGGGAAGGTTCAGGCAGGCATCATCCTCCTCAAAGCAGGGCAGGATGCCGGGAGCCTCGTCCAGCGTGATGACGGTCAGTTCCATATCCGGGGCAATGGCTGCGAGGTAGACCTCACCGCCCCGGTTTGCCGCCAGCGCAGCGCAGATACGCACGTCAATGGTGATCTCCTTGGAGCGGATGGTACAGGTAGCGTTGTTTTTCATAAGCTATTCTCCTTTTGATTGCAAAAGAAAAGAACCCATCGGGTCTTTCGTTACGGTATAAGTCAGCGTTCATTCTGCCGCTGCTGTTTGCGCTGCCACTGTTCCAGCAGCTTGATGATGGTGTCCTCCATCTGTTTCGGGGTGTAGCTGCGCGGGAAATATTTCCGCAGGGTGTCGTTTTTGATGACCACCTTGTCCAGCTCGTCCTTTTTCTCTTCTCCCATGACCGCAAAGGCAACATCATACGAGAAATGCCCTTCCTGTGCCAGCTTTTTAAGCCGCTGCGCTTGGGAAAGGGACGGCGCATTCTGGGTGTCGTTCATTGCTTCTAAAAAATCCCGCTGTTGGCTTTCGTCCAGATAGGACAATTCCACAGCGGGATTGAAGGCAATTTTCTTTTCGTCTACCATGTCCAGCAGTTCGGGGATGAGGTTGGTCAGGCGGATGAATCGGTGCACCTGACGTTCACTTTCGTTTGCGTCTGCGCTCACTTGCGATACGCTCCACAACTTCTCGCCAACTTGGCGAGAAGTCAAATCCGACCTAGCACCTTGATTTTTTAGAGCCTCCAGCTTCATTTTGTAAGCGAAAGCCCTTTCACTGGGCAAGATGTTTTCACGTTGGAGATTCGAGTCCACCATGAGCAAAACTGCGGCATCATCATCCATGTTGCGGACAATGACCGGCAGGGTGTCCAGTCCAGCAAGCTGTGCAGCGTGCTGACGGCGGTGCCCGGAGATGATTTCATAGCCACCCTCCGGGCGTGGGCGGGCGATCAGCGGAGACAACACGCCGTACTGCTCTACGCTTTCTACGGTGCGCTGCATGGACTCGTCATCCAAGACCTTAAAGGGATGATTCTTGAAAGGAAACAGCTCCCCGATGGGAATCTGCTGCACCTGTTCCCGCTGCTGCTCCTGCCGGGATTCCTCGGTGGAGAAAATGTCATCTGCCCCTTTCAGCGACACGTTTAAGCTGTTTTTCG
>OGYJ01000387.1_pt1 | contig 43164 bp, 35 predicted proteins | sample 1576531 | NCBI WGS metagenome assembly OGYJ01 (sample SAMEA3541574, study PRJEB24748) | human gut metagenome | biome: human gut; feature: human-associated habitat; material: faeces | place: China | collected 2012 | reverse complement strand
CGCGCGCACTCTCGAGCGCCGCCTGCGAGCACAGCAGCAGCGCGCCGAGCGCCGAGAGCGTCACTGCAAGCGCGATGTAATTGCCCCGTTTGCCTTCCACCGGCATCCCTCCCGAAATCGGTTCTCGTGCATTTGTATGCCTGTCCCGGCCTAAACTTGCCTGCGGGCGCATAAAATGGCTTGCAGCGAAGGGGGTGAGCCGGTGAAGCGGCTGTCTGATATTCCGCTCGAGATCGCGGAGCGGCTGGACCTGCCGGCGGAATCCGTGGCCGGCGTGCCGAAGCTGACCGTGACCGGCCGGCGCCGCGCGCTGGTGGAAAACCACTGCGGTCTGCTCGAATACAGCCACGAGTGCATCGTGGTCGACGGCGGGCGGGTGCGCGTGTGCATCCGCGGCACGAACCTGCAGCTCGTGGCCATGGACAGCACGGCGCTGCTGATCTCCGGCACGATCGCGTGTGCCGAATTTGCGTGAGGTGATGGCTTTGACGCGGTGGATCCTGGCCCTTTGCGGCTATGCGCGGCTGGAGGTGTGCGGCGTGCACCCGGAGCGCGTGCTCAATGCATGCGCGGCGGCGGGCACCAGAGAGGCGGCGTTGATCTGGGTGTGGCAGATACTCTGGGGGTTCTGGACATAGTAGTACCCTGCCTCCGGGATGGACACCAGCACGTTGGCGTACTCCAGGTACTGCATATTGAACACCAGGTCCTCGGCCCACCGCACCTCGCTGGTAAACTGGATCTGGTGGTCCACCAGCAGGTCTCGGCGGTACAGCTTGTTCCACAGCACCCCGTAAAAATAAGAGGCAGGCTTGTCCATCAGATGCCGGGCAAACTCGTCCTGGGTGTAGACCCCGGCAGGCAGAAAGCCGTACTCCCGTACCTCCGGGGGCCGGGCCACGGTCATGACCCCCAGCTCGTCCTGGAGCTTGTCCAGCACCTGTTCCGGCTTGCTGGCCCCGGCAGGGATCACCATTTTGTAGGGTGCGATGACCAGGTCGGCGTTGTTCTGTTCGGCAGCGGTGACCAGATGCTCGGTGAAGTCCGGGTCGATATAGTCGTCGCTGTCCACGAACTGCACATACTTGCCGCTGGCCAGCTTCAGGCCCAGGTTGCGGGTGTCGGACACGCCGGAGTTGGCCTTGTCCACCAGCACGATGCGCTCGTCCTTTGCGCGGAACGCTTCGCACACGGGCAGGCTCTGATCCTTGGAGCCATCGTTCAGCACGATGACCTCGATGTTCTGCCAGCTCTGGGCGCAGATGCTCTCCAGACAGCGGGCGATGTGGTTCTGGGCGTTGTACACGGGCAGAATGATGCTGACAAGGGGCTTTGACATGGCGGCGTCTCCTTTGTATGTTTTTTGATTACTATACCCCCGCACCGCGCAAAATGCAAGGGCGGGTTTGAAGAGGAGGGATCCTGTGATCTTTCACATTGCGGTGTGCAGCCCGGACGCGGGCCTGCGCAGCGGGCTGGAACGCCAGTGCATGGAATTTTTTGCCCGGCGAGCGGACGCCTGCATCGTGGAACACCTGCCGGACACCGACGCCCTGCTGCGGAAGGACGGGGAGGGCGTGCGGTACGACCTGTACCTGCTGGAGCTTTCCGGCTCGGCTACGCCGGTGGGGCTGGCGGCTGCCGGGGAGCTGCGCCGCCGGGGCCGCCGGGCCCCGCTGGCCTTTGTGGCACGCACCACGGCCCACGCTTACAGCGCCTACAAGGTGGATGCGCTGCAATATTTGCTGCTGCCGGTGCGCCAGCGGGAGCTTTCGGCCCTGCTGGCCCGCGCCACCGAGCCGGAATACGGCCCGTCCGTCACGGTGAACACCGCCGAGGGCCTGCGGGCGCTGCCCTATGCGGGCATCGAATATCTGGAGTGCACCCACCACATCGTGCACTTCCACCTCACCAGCGGGGAGGACGTGCCCACCCTGTCGCTGCGGGTGCCGTTTTCTGCGGTGGCACAGCCTCTGCTGGCGGATGGGCGCTTTTTGCAGCCCCACCGCTCCTATGTGGTCAATCTGGCCGAGGCGGACCTGCTTTCTGCCGGGGAGCTGCGCATGCGCAGCGGGGCCCGCATCTCCATCCCCCGCGGGCGGGAGGGTGCCGTGCGGGACGCCTTCCAGCAATGGGTGCAGCAGCAGAAATACAGCCTGAAATAACAGCACGCCGGTGCTCCCACAGCGGGAACACCGGCGTGTTTTTGCGGAAAAATTTCTCAGATCTTTGTCCAGTCCAGTGCGGTCCAGTCCGGCAGGAACTGGTCGCACACCTGCGCCATGGCAGGGGCATCGTCGGCACTGGCGGCGTCCTGCACGCCCAGCACGGTGAACCCGGCCTTGTGGGCAGTGGAAGCGGCGTAAATGGCGTCCTCGCACACGGCGCAGGCGGCGGGGTCGGCCCCGCCCAGCCGGTGCATGCACTCGAAGAACACCTCCGGGCGGCTCTTGTGCAGCACGCCCTGCGCCTCCACGATGAAGGAAAAATAGTCTGCGATGCCCAGCCGGGTGAGCACGGTGCGGCACTGGTCGGCCCAGGTGTTGCCATTTGAATCAATAGTAATTTAGAATAAAGTTTACAGGAAAACCGTTAATCTGATCCGCAAAGGCACAGAAAGGCGGTTTTTTTGCACTTTTTGCCTGTTTCCTTTTGATGTGTATAAAAAAGTCGGAGAAGCTGTCCGATATTCTCAATAGAGGAACCAGGTAAACAAACGGATTTGGCATTTATTTTCAAGGAGGAAATAATTATGGCGGGAATCGGAGCAACCGGCAGCATAGGTGCGTATGCTGCGCAGAGTGATTACAGCAAGAGTACGAAGACGAAGAAGCCGGAGGTATTCGGAACATCAGATAAGACAGCCGGCACAACAAGTGCGGGAAAGCCTTCCGAAACGGCACAGACCAGGGGAAAGACTGCGGATTACGGCAGAACCATCGGTCAGCCGGAGCTGTCGGAGAAGGCTGCGAAATACTACGAACAGCTGAAAAAGAAGTACGGCAATTATGATTTTATTCTGGTCAGCCGTGACCAGAAGGAAAATGCAAAGGCAAATGCCGCGCAGTACGCCAACAGCTTTAAGACTGTGGTACTGATCGATGAAGACAAGATTGAGCGGATGGCGACAGATGAGAAATTCCGGAAGCAGTATGAGGGAATCTTAAGCGGTGCAGCAGCACAGATACAGCAGTTAAAGACCAGCCTGCAGAGTTCCGGTGCGCAGGTCAAGGGCTTTGGAATGCAGGTAAATGATGGAGGAACACTGTCATTTTTCGCTGTATTGAAGAAATCAAGCGCGGATCAGAAGGCAAGAATCGAGAAAAAAGGCGAGCAGAAGAGAGCAGAAAAAAAAGCTGCGGAGAAGAAGGCTGCTAAGAAAGAAAAGGAAGAACGGCTAAAAGACAAGAAGTCGGATAAGGTAGCAGACAGCAAGGAGGAAGCCGGCACAGAGGATACGGTAACGATCAGCGCCGGTTCCATAGAAGAACTGTTGTCTAAGATAGAAACCTACAATTTCAACACACGGAGTGACAGTGTACAGACCGCAGGTGAACGGCAGATCGGCCAGAACTTTGACTTCAGAGGGTAAGGTGAGGATGTATGATTTCTATGGGGAGGCCCGGAGGTGCTTACGGAAGCGGCAATACCGGTTTGCCGCAGGCATTTTCCGGAGGAAAGAAGACGCAGAACAATCAGAAGAGTATCTTTGGAGCAAAAAATAAAAGTTCTGTCACCGATATCCGGCGGATGTTGGCGAGAGATGACCGGAACGGACAGACACAGGTGGCGAACAGTTGGGGACAGGATTCTATTGTGACGAGTACTTTAAGTTACAGTGAATCGCTGCGGAATCAGAGACAGCAGACAAAAAATACGACATTAGCACTGAAAAAACTGAAGTACCAGTTTAAAAGTATTTCTTCGAAGATACTGCGGAGCAAGACTTCCCAGGCGGCGAAGCAGGCAGCCGGACAGGCGAGAAGAGAGATCATGCGCCTGAAGCGTCAGAAGCAGAACAGTGACAGCGACAGTGAAGAGATCGATGCAGCAATTGCTCATGCACAGGCTATGGAACGTGTGGCGAAGAAGAAAGCAAAACATCTCGAAGAAGAGGAAATGGTGAAGGCCGCGGGTGGAATCTGCCAGGGAGACCGGATCAGCGAAGAAGAGACGAAGGATGTGCAGGACGCAGAGGCGGAAAACGCGCAGAATGAGGAAGAAATGTCTGCGGAAGGTTCTGCGGATGAAGTGTCCGGAGACTTCTCTGCGTATGAGTATGCAGGCAATGAGGCGTATGCAGGGGATAGCTATGATACATCTGACCATATTGCTCTTGGCATGGATACATTCTATGCGCAGGCAGGAGACTTTATGTCGGAAATGAGCGATTTCACCTCGGAGCTGATGCAGGAAATGTCCGATAGCTTACGTGATCTGATGGAAGAGATGGGGCTGGATGGAATATCAGATACTGCGGTCTCTGTGAACAGGGAGATGGATCCCGCAGACCTCAAGATGATGAAGATCAAACACCGTAACAAAGAGATGAAAGACATCGTCAAGGCTGATGCGGAGTACCTGAAAGCAGTCTTCGACCACCTGGAGAAAATGAAAGACAATGCAGTCATTCCCACCGGGACTTCATTTTCCGCAGATGCTGTCGGCGTAGGCGTACCGGCGGCTCCCATGCCGGTGATCAATATTACATTATAGGATAGACATATAAGAAGAAATTTGACATCCCGGACACTGTGTTTGTGAGACAGACATAGTGTCCGGGATGATTTTATATAGAAACATTTTTGATTTTCGTGAAAAACTCTGCAAAAACATTTTTGGATTTCGTGAAAAAGAATACAAAAATATTTTTGATTTTCGTGAAAAATAGTATACATACATTTTTGATTTTCGTGATATAATGAGTGCAAGGGAGTCAACACGCTTGCGTGATTGACGAACGACGAATTTGTTCACGATAGCTGCGAAGCAGCGTAGAGCATCGAAGATGCGAATCGTGAAATAATGAGCGTAGGCAACGTTAAAAGTTATTAAGAGGATATAAAAACATGGTATTTAAAAGAAAAATGTATGATAAATTAAAACAATGGAAAGAACTTTCCGGAGGTTCTTCTGCTGTTTTGCTGGAAGGTGCCAGACGAATAGGGAAAAGTACGATCGTAGAAGAATTTGCTAAAAACGAATATGATGATTATATGATATTGGATTTTGCAAAAGAAGGAAAAAATGTCAAAAACAATTTCCTGGAGAACATGAATGACCTGGAGACTTTTTTCAGAAACCTTTTTTTACTAAAAGGAAGAAGCCTGAAGGGGAATCATTGTGTAATTATATTTGATGAAGTACAGCTGTTTCCGCAGGCGCGTCAGGCAATCAAATATCTTGTGGCGGATGGCAGATATGAATATATAGAAACCGGATCCTTGATATCCATACGCAAGAATGTTACCGATATATTGATTCCATCGGAGGAATACCGAATCAAAATGTATCCCATGGATTTTGAAGAGTATTTATGGGCAATGGGTGATAATGTTACTTTTGAAGCGATGCAGAGTGCTTTTCAACACAGGAAACCACTGGGAGATGCCATTCACAGAAAAATCATGCAGAAATTCCGCACATATATGGTGGTGGGAGGAATGCCCCAGGCAGTAAATGCACTTGTGGAAGGGAAAACTTTTGCACAGATCGATTTTATAAAGAGAAATATATTAAGCCTGTATGAGGAAGATCTGGCAAAATATGATACAGAGAATCGAGAAAAAGCCTCGGTAATCTTTAAGACGATTCCGGAGCAGTTGGAGAATAAAAATTCACACTTTCGGTTTTCGCTGATAGACAAAAATGCGAGATACCAAAATTATGTCGATGCGGTGAGCTTTATTGCAGAAGCCATGATTGGAAATGAATGTATCAATGTGACAAAGCCTGAAGTAGCGTTGGAATTGTTTGCGGACCGGAGCAATTTTAAGCTTTATATGGGGGATACAGGACTTCTCGTGACACAGATCATGAGAAATAGAGAAGATACAGAGGAAGACCTGTACAAAGCACTCATATTTGATAATCTGGGAATCAATCAGGGAATGATTATGGAAAACATTGTGGCACAGATGCTAAAGGCAGCCGGCCATGATTTGTATTTTCATGAATATCAATATCTCCCGGAGGGGGCAATAAAAGAACAAAAATATGAAATTGATTTTCTTGCAGTGAAAAAGAAAAAAATTTGTCCGATAGAGGTAAAATCTTCGGGATATACATCACATAAATCCTTTGATTATCTGGGGAAAAAATATCAGATGAAAATGCAGGACAAATATATTGTGTATACGAAGGATCTTAAATACCAGGATGAAATCATGTATATTCCTCTTTACATGACAATGTTTATTTGAAAATGATTATATGAGGGCTGAGCAAATGAAGACTATGGTGTTACTGTATGATACAAGCTGTATTTACGAGATTGTGATTCTGAATTATTTTCTAAATGCGACGGGAAAAGAAATGATTTTTGTATCTCCGGAGGGAAATCCTGTCATGGCAACGGAAGGTTACCGGATTGAGGCAGAGGATCGGTTGGATCACGTAAATCCGGGAGATGTGGAACTGTTGATTATTCCGGGAGGAGATATTACGCAGATCGATACTCCGGAGGTATGGGAATATTTGAAAAATGTTCACGATTCTAATGGTCGGATCGCTGCTATCTGTGCAGGTGTTGATGTGTTGGAGCATGCCGGGCTGCTAGAAGATGCAGAGTCGATACATTCCTGCGAAAAAGATGTAGTGACTTCCCACCGAATCACCACTTCAAGAGCAAACGGATATGTGGATTTTGCAATTGAAGTGGCGAAGCAGATGGAACTTTTTGAGGATGAAGCAGATCTGCGGGAAACGATTGCTTTTTGGCGGGAATTTCAGCGAGTGGAATGATTATTTCCGACCGTACAGGATTCCCATTCCAGAGATCATCCAGGGAGCAGCGGCATATCCCGGGATAAAATCCAGTTTCTTCTCCAGATTGCCGATGTAGTGAATTTCTGTGATTCCTTCTTTTTTCAATTCTTCGACAAATGCTTCCATGTCACCGTAGAGTGCTTTCTGGGAGAACATGTCCTGAAAGGAGAAGGCGCCGCCCTTTTTGACTACACGCAGAGCTTCTCTGACCACATCCCGTTTATCCTTGGCAGAACGGACTTCGTGGAAGACAAAATTGCTGACAGCGGCATCGAAGGTCTCATCCTGATCTTCCAGGTGTGCGGCATCTCCTTTGTGGAAGGTGATCCGGTCAGCAACGCCCTCCGCTTTCGCATTGGTTTCACATTGCTCCTTGGCATAGTTCCACTCGGCACCCCAGTAGTCCATACCTACGAGTTTTGCCTTGGGGAAAGCCTTGGCGCAGCGGATCGTCAGGGCAGCCGCACCACATCCGATGTCGAGCAGAGTGCCTTCACCGTCCCATTCCAGATGATCTACGAGGTGCTGATGGACTTTCGCCATCATGTTGCCCTTCCCGAAGGCAAACAATTCATGACAGATATGCATGTAGATGCCATAGATCAGGCAGATCGCGGCAAGAATGCCCAGAATCCATGCCGGAAGGGCAAGATGCAGCACCGGTCCGGTCACACAGGCGGCAATGCCGAGCACGGTAGCAGCGACATAGCACAGCGCCAACATTTTTTCAGGTACCCAGTTTCCGTAGTTCACGTTTTTGTTCATAACTAATCTCCTTTTTTCCAATATAACAAAAGTTATATTTGTTATTTTTTATAAAAGAAAATGCTCACCGCATTAACGGTGAGCATCCTTCTCGCTCTTGAAATATGCAATTAAACCCTGCGTTCCGGCATCGGCGTGAATACCGATGGCTTTCGTCAGGAACAAGCGGTGTTCCATATCATAATCTCCCTTGATCAATTCCAGAAATCCATGTAACCTCATGGATGCCAGAATTCGTAACAATTCCTTATCGGGCACAAAGCCCAGTTGTTTTTCATAATAGCCCTGAAAGGCCGTGAATATATTGTTGAAGACGATATCCCGGAAGGACTCGTATTTGCTGCCGGAGCATTTCTCCAGGACCAGTTCACATTCCTGCCTGTGCGCACAGATATATTCCATGATCTCACGTTCATTCTGCTCTGCGGTCTCAGGATGTTCCTGTTCTCTTTTGGTAATTTCATACATCATTTTCTGATATTCGGCAATCAGGGGATCCAGAATTGCCCCCAGCAGTGCCTCTTTATTTTCAAAAGAGAAATAAAAAGCCCCGGTAGTAACTCCGGCACGTTTGCAGATATTCCGGAGGTTCGCCCCGGCGTAGCCTTTTTCCAGAAATTCTTCCCTGCCGCAGCGGATTAAGTTTTCTTCCGTGATTTTCTTACGATCTGTCTCCATAACAATTGTTATATTAGCATAGACTAACTCGTGGGTCAAGAGGAGCTTTTGCATAGCATATGATTGAATCGGTATCCGGCATGGTGGAGGAGCTTTTTGTCACTGCATATTGTAAAACTGTCACTTTACTTTCTTGCTATGCTACACGTATAATGAAACACTAAGATGTTATCAATATGAGGTGGCAGGCTATGGGAAAAAACAGTGTCTTCTGGAAATGGATGATATCATATGTAGCAGTCATGCTGGTATTTTTGCTATGTAACAGCATTATCTATTGGCAAGGAAAACGGATTCTGTTACGCAATCAGGAAACGGAGAACGAGAAGATTGTCGAGCAGATCTGTGATAATCTGACAAACATAGAAGAGACTATGCGGGACCTGTCTTATTCTGTGCTGGCACAGGAAGATACCATTCTTCTCGGCAAAAATTCTTACCATGGAAAAGAGGGAAGTGCGACCGGGGCTACAAAGTATTCCCGATATACATTGTGTGAGCTATTGAGAGAATATCAGAAGATCAACGGCAATTATGCATCTATTCTGTTATGTTTTGTCGATGATGAGTACATTGTTTCCAGCGATTCTGCAAATACAGAGGAGAATTACTGGCGGACCTATCAAAGCCAGTATGGAGGAATACCTAAAGAACAATGGATAGAACTGCTGCAGGGAACTTACAACAGTATTACTATGAAGTATGGAAATGAACAATATGTCTTCTTTGCGGGAACAATACAAGATAGAAAATGGGATCGCACACAAATCAATATTTTCTTTGTTTATGAACGGTCGCAACTGCAGCGAATCCTGTTCCCTTCCCAGGATGAGAGCGTATGTATGGCACTGGACGGAGATATCTTCCTTATGGATCAAAACGGAAGCCAATGGAGCGCTGAAGATCAGGAAAATCTACAGTCTGCGATTACGGAGAAAACTGAGAGCGTTCATTTGGCAGAAGCAGATCAGACGGTACAGTTAGATTATTATGAAGGTATCAATAATTACAAGATTCTGGTGAGCCGACGAAAGGACTATTTTCATGAACTGAAAGGCTATCAGTGGAGGGTAAGTCTGATCCTGGTCAGCTTTACGACTATTGGGATTCTGCTAATGATCTATTTTCTCCGCAGAAATTACAGTCATGTAACAAAACTGTTGGAACGGCTGGAGATTAAATCGTCGCAAAGGGGAGTCGGCAATGAATTCCAGATGATTGATGGATATTTTCACCAGATGCGTCAGAATCTAAAGGAGACAGGTAACAGACTGCAGCGTCAGAATCTTATTTTTCAAAAGGAATATTTGGAGAAATTATTGCAAGGGAAAGTGCCGGAAAATGTGGAATTGATAGAAGAAATGTGTGGTATTCGTTGGTGTGGCGAACAATTTACAATCTTGCTTTTTTATATGGAAGAGATTGAACGAGATGGCAGTAAGGAATGGGATCAAGTCCATGAAAAACAGAAGGATCTTGAATTTGTGCAGTTCATTGTAGAAAATGTGAGTCATGAATTGTTCCAGAACAATGGATGTATGGTATATCCCATGATCGTCAGCGAAGTGTTGGTAATCCTTGTGAATTTCCCGGAAAACGAGACCATACACAACAGAGATATTACATTGGAAACAGTAATGCAGTTACAGGAATTCATGGATGAGCATATGGACATACGATATACTGTGTCTGCGGGACAAATCTGTTGTGGAAGAGAAGGGATTGCAGATGCATATCAGCAGGCAATATACACCATGGAGACCAAGAGAATCTATGAATTGGAAGATACTGTTTTCTATGAAGACGTTAAAGTAGGACCACAGTACGGATACTATTATCCGCTGGAGACGGAGCGGGAACTGATTTGGCAGATTCGACAGCAGAATGTTGTGCGTGCAGAAGAAATTATCAGCAATCTGTATGAGCAGAATGAACGTAATAATAGCAGCAATCATACAGAAGTGATTCGATATTTGGAATATGACCTGCAGTGTTCCATGCTTAAGGCATTGGAACACACACAGGATTTTCAAGAGTATCTGTATTTGCGCGGAAAGGAATGCCATGGAAAGCAGGCACTAATTGAGAGAATGTACCGAGTATGTGAAAGCCTTCAGAAGGAACAGGTCGAGGATAGGAGAGAGGAAAAGGAACTGTGTGAAAAAATCATAATGTATATACAGCAGAATATTGCGGACTGCAATCTGAATGTGACCTCAATAGCAGAACATTTTCAGATATCATCGGTCCAGATGTCTAAGACGTTCCGTAGTGTAAAGGGGCAAAAATTGCCAACATACATTTCACAGCAGAGAATTCAGAAAGCAAAAGAAATTCTCTGTTCATCGGATGATGGACTAAGCGATGTGGCAGAGAAAGCAGGATTCGGAAGCGTCAGAACACTTCTTCGCAGTTTTAAACAGAGCGAAGGAATGACACCTAGCCAGTGGAAGGATGGACAATAATTTTTGTCACTTATCGGGAGAAAAAGAATAGTATGGACACAATTTTTTGTCACTTGAAGGTGTAAGCGAGCATCGGTAAGATAAAGGCGTACACAAAAGACTGCGCAGTCTGAACCGGAAACAAAAATAAGATTCAGGAAGGACAACCTATGAAAAAGAAGACAATCAGTATTTTAATGTCAGCACTTCTTACTATGGCGGCTATGATAACCGGATGTGGCAATACAGATAATGTAGAAACAAAGGAGGCTATAGAGACACAAAACGAACAGACATCTGAAGCGATGACAGAGCCAGCTTATGAACTTCTGGATTCTCTGAATAAAAAAGAAGGAGATGAACTGACAATTCCCAGAAGCAATTATGTCTCCTATCCTATGGAAGATACGGGCGAGACTCTGACCGTGTGGATGGAATACTGGGCAAGCGATGCAGCGGCATCCGCCAATGAAACGTTGTGGGCTAAGAACTGGCAGGAAATGACAGGTATCAAGGTAGAATTTATTCAGCCTACAGAGGGAAGTTCCAGTGAAGAATTCTCTACAATGATTGCAAGCGGCTCTCTGCCAGATATTATTGTATGGGAATGGACGAATAACTATACCGGTGGGCCGGCTGCTGCTGAGGCGGAAGGAGTATTGACAATCCTTGATGATTACGTACAGCCGTACGGTGCGGCAGCAGATCTGTGGCAGTATCTGCAGGATAATCCTACAGTAGACCGAGAGGTCAAAAATGACGATGGTCACTACTACTGCTTCCCGTTTATTCGCGGCAACACTTATCTCCAGTGTACTACAGGTCCTATGTATCGTGCTGATCTGTTGGAAAAGGCAGGATATACGGGTAAGCTTGAGACACTTGATGATTGGGAAGCAGCATTGACTGCATTAAAAGAGTATGGTGTTGAGAAGCCGATGGTAGTACAGTCGCTGGAATATTTGATGAGATTCATGGGAAGTGCATACGGTATTCGTGCCGGAATGTATGTGGATGACCAGACTGGAGAGATTAAAAACGGCTATACACAGGAAGCATATAAAGAGCTGATGAAGAGAGCAAACGAATGGGTTGATAAAGGGCTATTGGACGCAGAACTGTTGACTTGCGACAAGAAAACTGCCATGAGCTATATTATGAACGATCAGGCGGCTGTTACCGTAGGCGCAGGCGGAAGCTTTCTGGGAAGTATGATCAAGAGTGTGGCTGCGGATCCTCAGGCTTATAACCCGGATTTTAAGATGGCAACAGCGTCTTTCCCGGTAATGAACAGCGGAGATACTGTAATGTATGGTGGTGGTTCATACGATTATGCTACTACCAGTAATGCATCGGCGGTTATTACAGCAGACTGTAAAAATCCTGAACTTGCCGCAAAATTCCTCAACTATTGTTACAGCCAGTCAGGACATTATATGATCAATTATGGTAAAGAGGGTGAAGCATATACTATGGTGGACGGTATTCCGACCTATACGGATGAGATCATGCATAATCCGAACGGCTGGAGCGTGTCAACGGCAATGACTTATAACGGCCTGGCCAATGGAATGGGCCCGTTTGTACAGGATGCAAACTATATTTTCCAATATTATGAGACAGAGGAACAGAAACAGGCACTTCATGACTGGGCAGATGGAAATGAAAGTCAGCAGACATTGATTCCACCGATCACTTTGAAGGAAGATGAAAGTAAACAGTACAGTGTGCTGAGTACACAGATGAATACTTTTATCTCGGAATATAGTGCGAAGTTCTATACACAAGTGTTGGATGTGGACACAGAATGGGATAATTATATCAAACAGCTGAATGATATGGGAATGAATGACATGATTGGAATATATCAGTCTGCATTGGATCGGTATAACGAAAGATAATATCCCGAACGGCCGGACCGGAGGAATCCGGTGCGGCCGTTTGTTGTATTACGGGTTATCTTAAACACTGTGCATGAGAGATTTACAAGGAGAAATGCTATGACAACATTAAAAAAGATATGGAAGCAGAAAGAACTGTATCTGCTCGTACTCCCGGTGCTTCTGTACTATCTATTATTCCATTATAAACCGATGTACGGATTGATCATCGCATTTATGGATTACAGCCCACGAAGAGGAATCTCAGGAAGCGACTGGGTAGGATTACAGCATTTTATCAGCTTTTTTCAAAGTATTTATTTTAAGAGATTGTTGGGGAATACTCTGAAGATCAGTCTGGCAACGATTGTATTTGGATTCCCGGCACCGATCATTCTCGCATTGCTGATGAATGAACTGCGGAGCAAAAAATTTTCGCGTATAACGCAGACGATTACCTATATGCCACATTTTATTTCCACAGTTGTCATTTGTTCTATGATTCGGGAATTTATAAAACCGGAGGGATTCATCACACAGATTCTGGTTCATTTGTTTAACTATAGCGGCAAAAACCTGTTAAATGGACCTGAGAATTTCCTGCCAATCTATGTGATCAGCGACATCTGGCAGGGGATAGGATGGGGCTCGATTGTCTACTTGGCGGCTCTGACAGCAGTAGATACAGAATTATATGAAGCAGCGCAGATTGACGGAGCCGGTCGATGGAAACAGATGCTGCATATCACATTGCCCGGAATCATGCCGACGATCATTATTATGCTGATCATGAGACTGGGACAGGTAATGAGTGTTGGATATGAGAAGATCATTCTGTTGTATAACGAAGGTATTTATGAGACTGCTGATGTTATTTCGACGTATGTATACCGCATGGGTCTGGTGGATCGACAATATTCCTTCTCTGCTGCGGTAGGTCTGTTCAATTCAGTAGTGAATTTCGTATTGGTCATTCTGGCAAACCATATTAGTAAGAAGGTCAGCGATACCAGTTTATGGTAAAAGGTAACAAGGCTAGGAGGAACAGGAACAGATGAAAATGAAGACATTGAACAGAACGATCAGGAGAAGTAGCGGAGAAAAAATATTTGACATATTTAATGTATGTTTTATGGTTTTAATGATGATCATATGCATATATCCATTTTGGTATGTAATATGTGCATCTTTCAGTAAAGCATCCTTACTCATGGGGCATCCGGGAATTTTGTTCCGCCCATTGGGATTCACAACGGAGGCTTATAGGAAAGTTTTCTCTAATTCCAGAATATGGATTGGATATGCTAATACTATATTTTATGTGATTGCCGGAACATTGATTAATCTCGTTACGACGGTACTGGGGGCCTATTTCTTGTCCAGAAAGGATGTGCCTGGGCAAAAGACCATTACAGTATTGATTATGTTTACAATGTATTTTTCCGGGGGACTAATTCCGCAGTTTTTGAATATTCAACAGTTAGGATTGTATGATACGAGATGGGCAATTTTGTTGCCGGGAGCAGTCAGCACATTTAATCTGATCATTATGCGTACTTCAATGGCATCCATAGACAGCAGCCTGGAGGAATCTGCCCGACTGGACGGGGCAAATCATTTTACGATCCTGACACGGATTATGGTACCTCTGACGAAACCAACCATGGCAGTACTTGTGCTGTACTACGGTGTCGGACATTGGAATTCCTGGTTCAGTGCCATGATCTATCTGGATGATCATAACAAAGAACCGCTGCAGCTGGTAATCCGCCAGATTCTGATACTGAGCAGTGGATTATCGGGAATGGGAGATTCGGATACGGAACTGATCGCGGAAGCTATCAAATATGCTACCATTGTAGTGGCAACGGCACCGATTCTGGTGCTGTATCCATTCCTACAGAAATATTTTGTCAAGGGAATGATGGTTGGATCCGTGAAAGGATAACCGAGGAGGCTGAAGGATGATAGACAAAAATACAATGATAGAAAAACTGGATGAGAAGCACCTTATGCTAGACAGAAATGCAGATCCAGGAAGTACATGGTGTTTTCGTTCGTGGCAAGAGCTTTTCCATTCCGGGAAAATACAGGACGGAACACAGGAAGCGCCGATGACAGTGTATCTGATGCCGGATGTCTACTGGCTGCATGACCCGGAGGATCAGAAAATATTCCGTGGAGCAGAGGGGGATTTCCTGCCCTATGAGCAGAAAATAAGCTGTAACTGGCTGCGCCTCATCGGATTATCTGAACATCCGGAGGAGGTTGTAATTGCAGCCAACAAAGGACAATCCCATGGCTGCATCGGTAATTACACCATGCTACACTTTGAAGGCGATGGATTGTATCTAGAGAATCTTACCATTGGAAATTATTGTAATGTGGACCTGAATTATCCGGGGGATATATCAAAGAATAAGAAAAAGCGCTGCGCGGCGATTACACAGGCACAATTGGGAGATGTGAAAGGAGACCGGTTTTATGCGAAAAACTGTCGCTTTGTCAGCCGCCTGAATCTTTGTCCCATTTGCGGTGCCAGGAGAAGTCTCTATGAGAATTGTCATTTTGAATCTACAGATGATGCTCTGAACGGCAACGCGGTGTATTTAGGATGTGATTTTGATTTTTATGGGGAATGCCCGATTTCTGCGACAGATGGCACGGGGAGTGCTTTTCTGGATTGCCGGTTCCGCATTCGCGGACATCGGGACCGCAACGGTGCAGATCAGTATTTCATGAAGGGACAGGGAACAATATATGTGATAAATTGCAGATTTGAGGACATGAGGGACGAGAGTACAGATCACTCACGACCATTATGGGTGCAATGGACGCGCTATCCCCAACCTGAGACAGTATGCTATGTGTATGGGAACGATACACCGATAGGGCCAGCGGAACATACAGTGGATCTGACCGGTAAGCCGGGATTAGCAGCTTTTCTGACAGAAGGGGAAGCGACAAAGTATAATATCAGAAATTTATTGTGCGGAACCGATGGTTGGGATCCTCTTGGAGAGGGAAAGGCGAGCGGAAAAGAATTGTTGCCGATACAGTTGGTATTAAATCAAAGCATGCTGACATTAACAGAAGAACATCGTAGTAGAAACGTGTGTGTCACAGCCAGATATTTCAGTGGGGAGATAACGGAAAAATTGAATTTGACGTTTGAGATGGTCGGAGATGAGGAAGCGCAATTGGGAATCAGTCTGCTGAAGCAGGGTCACACACTGATACTCAGTGGGGAAAATGACGGGACCGGCATCTTACAGGGCATATTGCTCGCACGTACGGATACCGGGTTGATGGCAATGGCTGAGGTTGCGGTGACACCAACGACTCGTCCCGCACCGGGGTGGATTCAGCATCCTCATATCCTATGGCAGTCGGGAAAATTTGTACTTCATTATGAATTGGAGAGGAAAGGGGCAGAGGATGCCTCGCTGATCTCCTGGGAATTGGAGAAGGATGGAGAGCGTCAGCGAGTCTCGGTCAGTCGTCCCGGTGTGGAGAACCTCGAGTATTTCCCCGGAAATGAGGCGATTGGTGCAGCAGTGTATGTTCAGATCATACCAAAACTAAACTGCAGTCTACCTGCAGAGACGGTGGAATTGTGTGCCTGTAAGGAAATGAACGCAAATATGATTACTAATCCGTGTCAGATCCAGACGGATTTTTCGAATTTCCCAACTGAACGTCAGCCACTGATTCGGTCAGGGTGGTGGACAAGAGATTTTTATACACCGCGGGAACCTCTTACAGAGTGGAGAAAATGGGAACAGAAATTGCCTGATATGCCATGGGTATATCGTATGGCGGGAAACGGTTGTGTAGGGGCAGGCCTGATGCCTGCTATACAAGGGGTGATGTTGTTTTATACATTTCAGAAAGAAGCTGGCAATATGAAAACGGAGATATTATTGGATCCCGCGAAGACATTCGGTCAGGGCTTTGGAAGTGCCGGACAATATATGGACGTATGTGTGGGATTTGATCCTGAATCCATGACTGGTCCTGCGTTCAGGATCTTGCGTTCACCGGATATTTCCAATGGAGTGGAAGTGTTCCCGGTATACTATAAGAACGGGCTTACGACATTGCCGGAGACAAGAAGATATACGGCAGGATTTGTGACCGGCTGTCATATTGAGACAGAGATCAATAACCGGAGTCTGAAAGTGCATCTGTGGACGGAAAAAGAGCTTTCTACAGGAATCTTAGAATATCCATCGGATATTACTATGGAGACCGGGGCAGTACCTGCGGGCGGAAGTATGGGGATATTGCATACTGGTACCTGTGGAGGCGGAGGATGGCAGAATACAGTGATGCTACATGGTATTCGTGCACTGCTTATGGACTGATATAGTCTTAATATTCGTAAATATCGTTTTTCACCTATCAAGTGAACCATAAAAAAATATAATAGAAAAGAAGATACAGCACAAAGTAGCAATAGTTTCTCGCATATGAGAAACTATTGCTACTTTACACTGAAAGTTCTATAATAAAAGAAACGGAGGTGGATGAAATGATTGCTCGACCCAGATATATGAAGATTATCAAAGATTTTATGGATAAACCCGTTATAAAAGTAATTACCGGGATGCGGCGAAGTGGGAAAAGTGCTTTGTTGGAACTAACAAAGCAGGAACTGCTTAACATAGGTAAGACTCCGGATAATATTATATATATAAATTTTGAATCGTTAAGATACGAATACTTGAAGGAATACAGAGCATTGTATCAACACCTGATAGAGCTTGGAGACAAGACAACTGGAAAATTGTACATTCTTCTGGATGAGATACAGGAGGTAGATGGCTGGCAACAGGTAATTAACTCTCTGCGTGTGGATATGGACTGTGACATTTATGTGACTGGGTCAAATGCAAGACTGCTATCCGGTGAACTGGCTACATTGTTAGCCGGCAGATATGTGGAAATCAGAGTATATCCGTTGGACTTTAAGGAATATCTTAAGTTTGCCGAGACAAACGAAGGAGAGGCTGGACTGACACGACAGGAGCATTTTGCCAATTATGTCAGATTTGGAGGTTTGCCGGGAATTCATCAGATGACATGGGAGGAAGACAGAATCATACAATACCTTCAGGATATTTATAACTCAGTGCTGTTAAAGGATGTAATTGCAAGAAATAATATCAGGGATACCGTATTATTGGAAAATATTGTCAAATATATCATGGATAATATTGGAAATACATTTTCGGCAAAAACGATTTCTGACTTTTTAAAAAGTCAGGGACGAAAGCTAAGTACAGAGACTGTTTATAATTATCTGAAGGCCTTGGCAAATGCGTTTTTGATTGCAAAGGTAGCGCGATTTGATATTAAGGGAAAGAAAATACTGGAAACACAGGAAAAGTATTATTTGTCCGATCTTGGAATCAGACATGCGGTTATGGGATACCGAGACAATGATATTGCAGGAGTATTGGAGAATATTGTGTACTTGGAACTTCTTCGCAGAGAGTACGCGGTAAATATCGGAAAACAAGGCACTACGGAAGTGGACTTTGTGGCAAACAGACGGGATGAAAGACTGTACGTTCAGGTATGCTATATTCTTACACCTGAAAATACAAATCGGGAATTTGCTCCTCTAGAAGCAATTGCAGACAATTATGAAAAAATGATACTGTCTATGGATTCCTTATTGCACATTAACAGAGGAGGTATACGGCAAAAAAATATTTTAGATTTTTTGCTGGAAAATGAAAAGATATTTTAGATTGGGAAGGACGGATAATTTATGAGTGATATTAAGAATTGGCAGACTGAATTGGATGAATATATCCGTCAGGGGGAACCGAATGAGGTAGAAAAGAGTAATGCCTGGAAAACAGCAATCGGGCTCCAGAGTGTAGATGGGTTAAAAGTATCGGAATACCTTTTAAACACTGCAAAAGAGCACATCGAAGGAAAAATCAGTATTACTGATGCAGATAAAAGAATTCAAACCTATTATGAGGTCAGAGCTGATAGAAGTGAGATAGAAACTGATGAGAAAGAGGCGGATATTGTCTCTGTAAGGATTGCAAAGCTTTTAGGGGAGAAAACTTTTCAGTTTTCACCGGCGGAGTTTAGAAATATTCATGCAAGACTGTTTTCCGGTGTATTTAAACAGGCAGGAAAAATCAGAGATTATAATATAACAAAAAAGGAATGGGTATTAAAAGGTGATACGGTTATCTATGCATCTTTTGATAGTATAAGAGAAACATTGGAATATGATTTCCAACAGGAAAAAGATTTTTCTTACGAGGGCTTGTCTTTGGAAAAATGTGTGAAGCATATTGCAAAATTTACATCCGATATATGGCAAATTCATCCGTTCTGTGAGGGAAATACCAGAACAACAGCAGTATTTATCATCAAGTATTTAAAGACCTTTGGCTTTCAAATCAGTAATAGGGCATTTGCAGAAAATTCATGGTTCTTCAGAAATGCATTAGTCAGAGCCAATTACAATGATTGGAAAAACAATGTGTATGAAACTACCGAATTTCTGGAAATGTTTTTTGAAAATTTATTGTTGAATAAACACCATGAATTGAAAAACAGATATATGCATCTTGATTATAGAAAGGGAAATAGTGTTCAAAGTGCCAAAAATGAGAGCCCAAAGTGCCAAAATGGCACTTTGGATTTGACGCTAGAAGAAATGGCACTTTTGAATATTCTCAAAGCAGAACCAACAATCACTCAGAAGGGGATAGCAGAACTTTCCGGGAAATCAGAGAGGACGATTAAGCGCAGAACAATAGAGTTACAGGAGAAAGGGTACATCTGCCGGGAGAATGGTAAGCGAAATGGTAAATGGACGATTTTGATTGATATGTAATAAAAGTGATGAAAGGCATCGGAACATCCGGTGCCTTTTTAAACATTTGGGAACCTTTTTACCGTCCGGCGACTCATATAGTATGAAGCCGGCGAAGAGAAGGAGGTGTTACCTTGTCAGTTATGACAAAAGAGGAATTTGCGCGGGAAGTGCGGGGCTATACCCTGCATATGTACCGACTGGCATATTCTATTCTGAATAACAGTACGGATGCGGAGGACGCTGTCAGTGAAGCGGTACTGCATGCCTATGAAAAGTTAAGGACACTGCGGGATCCGGACAGCTTTAAAAACTGGATCTTACAGATCACGGCAAATGAAGCGAAAAAGATTTATCGGCAAAATAAGCGGACCGGTGCGGTGGCATGGGAAGAGAATCTGTCCCCGGCATTTTATGATGAACATCATGAACTGTGGGATGCTGTCATGCAGCTGGATGGTGGATACCGGGATGTGATTGTACTGTTTTACTATGAACAGTGCACGATCCCGGAGATCAGCAGGATACTGGAATGCAGGCAGGGAACCGTAAAATCGAGACTGTATCGGGCGAAGGAGCAGTTAAGGGAGAGACTTATGTGACCGTGCGTACTTGGCACAAATTTGTTATGCGCAAATGAGTGTGCAGAAATGAGGTTTTATATGAGGAATGATTTTATAGACAGAAAAATCAGAAAAATGGCGGAGACGGAACGGATGACAGTGCCGGAGTCGCTGGATGCGAAAGTGGAAAAAATTTTGGATGGACTGGAGACAGAGAAGGCGGATAACAACGCGGATGGAAAGAGAGCAAATCAAACGGTACGCCATTATGGCTTTAGACGAATCGTGATTCCGGCAGCAGCCTGTCTGCTTCTGGCCTCTACTACCGTGACGGCATCGGGATTGTACCGGGCGCGGATGGAGAGCATGAATCATGAAAAACTGGAAATATATTTTTCCGGGTTGCAGGAGGCAGATGTTGCAGCGGATAGCTACAGCAGACCGCTTACGGACAGCGAAAAAAACAGGCTGGAAGAACTGAGGCAGGCCTATTTGGAGGAAGGATATTTCCCGAAAAGGGAACTTGCCATGCTTGATAGTCCTGAAAAATACAAAAAGGGCGTGGCTTTCTATGCAGCGCGGAGTACATTTTTCCTGCCGGAAGAGGAAATGACGGATGAGGAACTGTTGGAGCTGATCGATTTCCGGGAGAAGAGAGATTATAGTCTGGCGAAAATCACAGAAGAGATCGAGGCGGGCGACTATGAATATTTGAAGACGGAAGATAGTGCATTACCGGGTGATATGTCACAGGAGAGCGGATCGCAACAGACACAGGGCGCAGGAGAGGCAAGTGTAGTCCCAGGGGCAGACACTGCAGCACAGGAATGGCAGATTGCCTATGCGGGAGAACTCAGTATCCGGTGTGCTGTGGCGGCAGAACAGGGGCTGTATGTCGGTGGGTTCACCATGGAAGGGAAAGCACGGGTGGAATATCTGACTTACGGCAGTGGGACCCCGGAAAAGTTTTATGATGATTTCGATGAGGACGGCGAGGTGTATAGCCTGTGCATCGCACCGGACGGAAGTGTCTATGCGGCATTACGCGGACTGGCATCTCCGGGAGCGGAGCACGGCTGGCTGCCTGTAATCTATCATATCAGCCCGGAGGGAAAGCTTCTGAACAGTTTTACCGTAGGAGAGCGGGAATGGAATATCGTTGATAGTATGGCAACAGATGCCCAGGGCAGATTATATATGCGGATGCGGATGCAGGAGGACGGCAGTTATGTGCGGATCTATTCTGCGGAAGGAGAACTGATCGGAAACGTGGCGGATGACAACAGCTATGCCGTACAAGGTGCCGGAGCATTAGGACAGGGCAAGGACGGCAAAGTCTATGCGGCTGCACAGGCAGTGGGCAATACGACAGCAGGAGATATGGCTATGACATTAGTGTCAGTAGACCCGGAAAGCCTCAGGTTTGTTCCGGTGGCTGGAGGTGAGAATGTTATTTGCAGTGCTGATACGATCTACCCGTGGAAAATGGTGGCAGCAGGTGTGAGTGAGACGGCAGATTTTATCCTATGGGGATACAACGGCGTGGACACCTATCGTCTGGGTGAGACGGAATTCACCAGAGTGCAGGAGAACTGGGAGATGCCCTGCGGTACGGAAGGTACCTGTGCGGTCCTCGTACCGGACGGTCGCATTCTCTATATCGGCGCATCCGACGGCTTCCAGGGAACGACGGCGGACGGTGTGGAGATCAGCGGAAAAGATCCTGAGAAGACAGTGCTCTATTATGAGCCACTTGTAAAATAGAGTGACAATAAACTGGCGACACCGGGAAACCGATGCCGCCAGTTTTATAGTTCCAGACTGTTAAGTTTCCATCTGCTCAATTGTGCATTTACAGTGGTTATGTTATAAAAAGACCAGAAATAACAGAAAGCGGTCGCTTGGGTGAAAAAGTAGTAGATTCAGGGGTGAAATTTTGTTATGCTGTTTGTAACAAACGGAGTATAAAAGTCGTCAATATAGATAGAAGGGAAACAAAGGAGGGGCTTATGAAGAAGATTAACGTAAAAGCAACCATTTTTCTCAGTGCAATCGTATTGGTGGTAGTGGTACTTCTGCTGAATCTCATCGAATTCCGCAAAACGGTGGATTTCACGGTGCCGGGGATACAGATGCCGAAGGAGAACGCTTTCGGAAAGCAGGAAGAGGTACAAGTGAGCGTCAACGGAACCTATTATTACCGGGTACTGCCCTGGATCCACGGCAGCACTTTCCATGGGCAGATATCTTTCGTTGGAGAGGGAGAGGAACCGCAGAATTATTTCTTTACCTATGGAGCAAGCAGAGGATTTCTGAAGGAGGGAAGAGGGGCTGGCTGGATCGGAACCCCGGATGCCCAGACTACCGTAGCGATTTATCAGGCGGTACAGAATGTGGAAAAAGGGATGATATCCGTAGAGAATCCCGCCAGCTACGTTTTATATCCGGCGGCAACACCGGAAGAAGCCTATGCCATAGCGGATGTATGGTATCCGGGAATGCTGGAGAATGAAGCAAAGACAGCATTCTGCGCGGCTTTTTTGCCGGAGGAATGCCCGCAGAAGATTGGATGCAGCTTCTGTGCGGAGGATTACGATTATGTGGAAGATGTCGATACCGTAGAGCAGCTGTGGCAGGAATTTATACAACTTTCCGGAAAAGTGACGTCAGATCCGATCCCGCCGGAAGAGATGGTGGAAGGTGTGGGATATTTTCAGTTTGTCTATGCAGACGGTGAGACAAGGACCTTTCGCTATGCGTCGGAAGAACAGGGATTATGGATAGGTGAGGACGAACGCTGCCTGGTGGACGGCCAGGCTTTCTATGACTGGCAGGAGCGTCTGATGGAAGCGGTGCAGAAGTAAGCACGGGAAAGAGAGGGGCGGAAATCTGCTCCATTCGCAGCAGATCCCACATCGGACAGGGGTATGCGAAGCAGTATGGTGAGGAACTGCGGCAGTATTGGGAAGCAACCAATGAGGTTTTTGTGTGGATCAGTGAACAGTATCGGAAACCGTTATATGTCACTTCGGATGTGACCATAGGAGATGGAAAGACAGTGATCTCTTTCCGGGGGACCGGCACTTCCATGACTACCGGGGAGACAGAGGAAATCCATAGAGACTGCGTGCTGGATTTTGAAATGCATGCGGAGGTATTGCGCTCGGAAGAAGAGCCGGAGCTGACAGTAAGTGACTGGAATCCGGAAGAAGAGGGACAACAGAATCAGGCAGAAACGATTTATGACCCTGAGGCGGGTGTGACTGTGACCCTGCGGGATATTTCCAATATAGGCGCCAGTATTGTCATCCGGCGGGAGGATGAGGATGCCGGGACAGAGGTGACCTATGGAGATGCCTATATTCTACAGCGCAGGATCGAAGGAGAATGGCAGGATGCGGAGACGATCATAGACGATTACGGATTTACGATGATAGGTCATACGGTGGGCTGCGGGGAGGAAGTCTCAAACTTTTACAAATGGGACTGGCTTTACGGAGTATTGGAGCCGGGAGAGTACCGGATGGTGTACGATGTCTTCCGGAAAACAGAGGGCGCGGGGAGTGCTCAGAAATACCGGGAGTACATCCGTTTTCAACTTTAAAGGAATCAGATTTCTTACTTGACAGATGGGTCGGTAGAATGTAGACTATAATTACAAAGAGTCTATGAAACATCGACTATGCCTTGCCGGGGGGCAGGACAGGAGGGGCTTATGGGTGAGAATATCTACAGAATATTTGACGGTGTATGGAACTTAAGTCTGGTGGGAGGATACTGCGTGCTGCTGGTGATCCTCGCCAGACTTTTGTTGCAAAAAGCACCAAAATGGTGCTCCTATCTGTTATGGGGAATCGTGTTTGTGCGGTTGTGCTGTCCGATACTACCGGAGACAGGAATCAGTCTGATTCCGGACAAATTGCTGTCTGTGGGGACAGAGATGACGTCCGGGCAGCAGACAGTCGGTCCGGGCAGTCATGGTTATGCAGAGGCCAACGATACGAAGGACATCGGAGATGCCCTGCGGCGGGAGTACGATGCAGAGGAAGTACCGGACAGCCAGGCGGCAGAAAAAACGATGACTGTGGGAAATGACAATACTGTCATGAATGCTGACGGCACGCAGGATTTTTCCCTGGGAACTGCGAGAACAGAAAGTGGAGCTACGGTTGCAGAGGTGGCAGCCAGTGGAACAGATGCAGTGATTTCGGAAACATCTGCCGGAACGGGTACTGACGCCCGCGCATGGACATACCCGGTGTGGTTTCGTGTATTATCCATGGTATGGTTGGCAGGAATGCTTGGCTTCCTGGGATATCATGCTTATTCTTACCTGCGTATGCGTAACCGGATTCACCGACCCGACAGCGGTGTCAGACAGGTGGAACCGGGGATCTGTGAGATCGATGGAGGACATCTGTCCTTCGTCATGGGGCTGGTCCATCCGGTAATTTATCTCTCTTCGGGTCTGGATCCGGAGAGCAGAAACGTTGTGCTGTGCCACGAGAGAGTGCATTTGCAGCGCAGGGATTATCTGTTTAAGCCTGCGGCGTTGGTGATCTGCTGTGTGCACTGGTTCAACCCACTGGTGTGGCTGGCATTTTATCTGATGAATATGGACTGTGAGATGTCCTGCGATGAAAAAGTTGTGAAGCTTCTCGGCGAGGAGAGCAAGAAGATCTATTCCTATACATTGCTGGAAGAAGCTTCCGGCGGAGAGTGGAAGCGTTATCGGGGCGGTTCCATCTGCGCACTGCTTTCTTTTGGCGAAGACCATGTGAAGAATCGTATTCGTCATGTACTGGATTATCGCAAGCCGCCGTTCTGGGTCATGATCGGCGCGGCAGCAGTGATCGTGGTACTGGTGGTGTGCCTGTGCAGCAACCCCGGTGGAAGTGGGAACGGAGCAGGCACAGCGGATCGTGCGGATACAGACAACAGCGCAGGGGTAGCAACGGATGTAGACAGCAATGCGGAGACGAGTGGAAATATTGCGCAGTTTCCGGACAACATCAAGACACCGGAAGATTTTGCAAAGGTAACGATTCATAGCAGAGAAGATTTTGCCGCTGTTTTTGATGTGGAAGCAATCGAGGAAAAGCATTCCTTTGCAGCGGATCAAGTGGCATATGACCTGCTGGTCCGTGAAAACAATACGAATGCTGCGTATGCGATATTCAAGGCGTTGACGGAAGAATCTGCATCCGAGACTTATAGAAAATATACAGATCCGGTAACGGCAGCGGTGTCACTGTTGCACCTGGGTGATGGAAGCGGAGCCGTGACCGAGACGCTGTATCCGGCAGGGCGGCAATATCCTTATTATCGGGAGGATTCTGACCGGCCGGGAGAAGGCTCTGTGGTGAATGTACATTATACTTTTGCGGATGGATCTGCCGTAGATATTCCCATGGTCATGGCGGAGGAGATGACGCAGCTGTGGCTCTTGTCCTTTGGAGATCCGGGCAGTGCGGAGGACTTGGGATATGGTCCGCTCACCGGTGATATCTGTACCAGAATGGTCTATGGGGAGTACGAACTCCGACAACCGGACAGAGCGGTCTACTGGGGCTGGATGGACTGGTATCCTGTGGATGCCGGCAGTTATTCGGCCTATTACCCGCATGTACAGATTTCAAATTACGGGATCTATACCATGAGTGAACTTTGGAGAACATCCGGCAGTGTATTTCGCTGCATTCAAGCGGAACGCATCATGGCAACGGGCTGGTATGACGTTACCTGTGAGCGGGGCGCATATGACACATCGGATGCCTATACACAGCTGCAAAAAGATCTGCCGGATGTGACGGAATGGAGCGGCGGCAAGGTCTATTATCTGACAGATCCCGATGAGGCGCATCTTATGACGGATGAGTGGATGCCGAGGGTACTTCGGGAGTTTGACATGAGTACCCATACTGTCACCGATACGGTTCTGCCGGTGGATTTGCAGCTCAACAGCGGCACGACGCTTCATGTTCATGACGGATATTATGACATTTACAATAGTAATCCATCCATAAGTATGCGGTTTGCACTTAGCGGGGCGGATAGCCAGCACTTCGAAAGAGCAGACATTCTGGCCTATCCGGGTGTGGTATTTGATGTATCGGAGCGGACAGAAACTGAGACATCGGCGCAGCTGGATCTGGATGGCGATGGTGTGCCGGAGAAGATTTCTCTGCATCCTGCGGAGCCGGTAACGGGATATTCTTTCGAGGAATATAAGATTTGTGTAAATTTGGGACTGGGTCAGATGAATTGCTATGACCTGCGGGATGCAGTGTTGGAGATAGACGGACAGACGATTGAGATTCCGGACAGCACGGGAAATATGAGCAATTCCATCTTCGCTTTCAGCCCGGATGGGGAACAGCTCCTGATCGCATTGTATGATGACGGCGAAAGCGCAGATCCATTGACACGAATCTACCACTATGAAGACGGAAAACCGGTGGAAACAGACCGGCTCGCACAGGATCTGCGAAAGGCATGGATACAGGATGGACAGATGGTTATCACCGAACCCTATTTTGCGGTGCAGAACGATTACATTCAGAGAATCTATCAGGTAACATCGAACGGAAAGCTCCGGGAAGTGCCGCAGGAGGAATATGTATTAAGTGCCTGGGATGAAGTGGAACTGCGGCAGGATATAACGCTCTACCGTACACCGGACGGGGATGAGACCTTTGTGCTGCCCAAAGGAAGCAAAGTACGCATGACAAAGCTGGATGCAACACAGGACTGGATCTGTATCGAGATTACGGATGGTGTGAAGGGATGGTTTCGGTTACAGGATGGTAAGGATTACAGTGATTATTTCAGTGGCTTGTATTTTGCCGGGTAAAGTGTGAAAAGGAGATACAGTCGGTAATATGTTCCTTATCTCAAAAGATCTAAAAAACGTATTATGTGGAGTAAAAATAGAAGAGGAAGAGTTCCTGCTGGTAGTACCGGCGGAGGACAAAGCAACTGCAGATGGCATGATCGACAATGCAGCAAAACAATCACAGGCGTTTTCCTGGTGGCTGTTGGAAGTATACAAGGATATCATAAAGGATACTGTGAAATGAGATAAATAATGAAAAATGGGGAGGTTGTGCTTATGATGCAGCAGTTAAGTTTCAGTCCGGTGGAAAACATATTGACAGTCCTGTTCGCAGCGGCAATTCTGGGATATCTTCTGTACCTTCTGGTGCGGAGCTTACGGAACAGGCAACGGGGATATCATACGGTGAACCGTGCAAAAGTCTATAGCAAGGCACAGGCTACTGCGGTGAACCAACCGGTATATCTGGCAAACGGCACAGTAAATTCCGGAGTAACCGAGGCGGAAAACGTCAAGACTGTCATTTTTGAAAATCTGGAAAAAGAGGGCGAACAGATCACCTTGGAAGTTTCCGACAGAATCTACAGCGAATTGCAGGAAGGCGATTGTGGAAGCCTCAGCTGCCGGGACGGAAAATTAGTGAGCTTCGGGGCGTTACAGAACAGGGATGACAGAGAGCGGAGCTTCCGCGGATAGGGAAGCAGAGAACATAGGAGGGACTTTATGGTGGAAGGCATCTATCGTTTGTTTGACAGTATATGGCGTCTCAGTCTGGTGGGAAGCTATTGTATTTTGTTGGTGATACTGGCCAGATTTTTACTGAAAAAAGCCCCGAAATGGTGTTCCTATCTGCTGTGGGGAATCGTATTTGTGCGGTTATGTTGTCCGGTGCTGCCGGGGACCAGGATCAGTCTGATCCCGGAGCGTCTGTTGACCGTAGGGACGGCGACAACCTCTGCACAGTTGACTGCCGGGAACAGTGCCGGATCAGTTGACAATGAGGGAGTTTATAATGGCAGCCACCGTGGAGACAATACTGTGGATGCCGTGCTGTCCGGGGCGGATAATACGGGAAATCTGAATGCCGGGACTTTAGAAGCCACCGGAAATAGGGAAGGTTCTGCACCAACACTGGGACAGGATGGAAACGTAGAAGGCATGAATGAAATTGGAGATGACGGTGTCGGTGAAATTCAGGCACCGGGTAATGTTACGAATGCCTTGGATGGTGGTTACCCGGTGGATAACCGGGATAATGCGGACGATTCTTTGCAAAGGATCGGTGCAACAATGGGAAAAACATGGTTTCGTGTCCTGTTGATCGCATGGTTACTTGGAATGGCAGGATTTATGGGGTATCATACTTTTTCCTACCTGCGTATGCGTCACCGTATCCGCAGACCTGACAGCGGTGTCAGACAGGTGGAACCGGGGATTTGCGAGATCGATGGTGGGCATCTGTCCTTTGTCATGGGGCTGGTCCATCCGGTGATCTATCTCTCTTCGGGCTTAGATCCGGAGAGCAGAAACGTTGTGCTGTGCCACGAGAGAGTGCATTTGCAGCGCAGGGATTATCTGTTTAAGCCTGCGGCGTTGGTGATCTGCTGTGTGCACTGGTTCAACCCACTGGTGTGGCTGGCATTTTATCTGATGAATATGGACTGCGAGATGTCCTGTGATGAAAAAGTTGTGAAGCTTCTCGGGGAGGAGAGCAAGAAAATCTACTCTTATACATTGTTGGAAGAGGCTTCCGGCGGCGAATGGAAACGCTATCGTGGTGGTTCCATCTGCGCACTGCTTTCTTTTGGCGAAGACCATGTGAAGAATCGTATCCGTCATGTACTGGATTATCGCAGGCCGCCATTCTGGGTCATGATAGGCGCGGCAGCAGTGCTTGTGATATTGGTGGTATGCCTGTGCAGCAATCCGGGCAGCGGAACGGATGCAGCGGATGTTGCAAATGCGGATAGCGGTGCAGAGACAGAGGCAGATGCGGCGCAGGCAACCGACGGGGCAGATGCAACCGAGGAAGCTGCAACAGGGGAGTTTGCGACGGATGAAGTGGATTATGAGACTGCAAAAACGGAATGGCTAGCGGTATTCGAGCAGGGTATTCATAGCAGGGAAGAGCTCGGTGTTCTGTTTGATGTGGCTGCCTTGGAGGATACCCGGTCTTTTGCCGGACAGGACGGTATCCAGTATCTTGGCTACGATGGTGTCGCGGCGCGGAAACTGCATCAGCGGATTTTAGACGGAGATGCCGCTGCCCATGAGACCTACAAGGATCCGGTGAAGGCTGCGGAAGCTCTGCTGAATCTACAAGGTGGCAGCGGGGAAATGACGGAACTGCTCTATGAAGCCGGGAGGCAGTATTTATTTTACCAAAAGGATTCCACAAGACCCGGCGAAGGCTCTGTGGGAAACGTACATTATATTTTCGCAGATGGATCCGCTATCGATATTCCCATGGTATTCGCGGAGGAGAGCAGTCAGATCTGGATGCTGTCACTGGGAGATATCGACAGTAAAGGACGGCATTCTACCGGTCCACTGGACGGAGAAAATCAGGCCAGAGTGGTCTATGCGGAATACGGACCCAGGGATGAAGATTGGGCTACCGTGGCAGAACTGTCGAAAAAATGGGTGTATGTAAAGGTATCCCCCGGATCTTTTGCGGATGTTGCTGCTACTTATCAGGTCTCCAGCTACGGTATTTATGCGGCCACTGGGGACGATGCCGGACTGAATTGTATGGTTTCTGGATATATAGTGCCGGGATGTGCGGCAGAGGGACGTTCCACGGTTTATCAAAATATGGGACAATATTATACGTCTGACAGTTACAGACAGGAGATGGCTTATCTGAAGCAACAGGATAGTGTCCGATTGTACTATTTCGCAGCTTCTGATTATCAGGATGGAGATCTGGACATCTGGATCGACACGATCCGGGAATATGATACTTCGGGACAGACCGGAGAAAACGGGGTCACGGACTGGAAGCTGCCGTCGGAAGCGCAGAATTTCTCCGCAGACATGCTAACTGCAAAAGACGGTTATTGGATCCTGAGTCAGAGCAGCGGAACCGCCCAGATGAAACTTCCGCTTCTGTCCAATCAGCCGGTCTGGAACGGGAAGGTGGCGGCAGATCTGACGACAGAGGAAGCGGATGCTTATGCAACAGCACAGAGACGGGATATTATGACGAATGTGGGAGTCGTATTCGATCTGTCTGAGCGAGCGGAGCAGGAGACTTATGCCCTGTTGGATCTGGACGGAGACGGAACCGCAGAGAAACTTCTGCTGCGTTCGAGAATGGCACAGGCAGTAAACGAAGTGGATCATTCGCCGCTGGATCAATATATATTTGCGGTGAATACCATGCAAGGCGAGACACGGACGGCACAGAATCTGGGAAACAGCATTTACGCCTTCACTCCTGATGGCAGACAGATATTGCTGGCGCTGATGCGCAGGGACGAGTTCGGACAGTGCGAGAGTTTCCTGTTCCGCTATGAGAACGGGGAATTACAGGAAGTAGGAAGCTTCGCGCAGGATATCCGGGAGATCTGGGTGGAAAACGGACAGATCATCACCAACCAGCTCTATGATTATACGTTACAGAAGGAAAATCTGCGGATTGTGTACCGGATCGGAAGTGACGGAAGGCTGTCGGAGATTCCCGCAGACCGCTATGATCTGCCGGAGCAGTCGGCCCTGCACGGACTCAATAAGGATCTGGAAGTCTGCCGGACTCCGGATGCCGGCAGCGAACGCTTTACCATCAACGCAGATCACGGAGTCTATTTCCCTTATCTGGATGCCGGCAGACAGTGGCTCTGTGTGGAGACCGAGAACGGTGTCACCGGGTGGCTTAAGCTGGCGGATTACACTTATGAAGAAGCTTTGGCGACTTTTAATGACTTGATGCCATATGGCGGGTAAAAACAATTTATACTGGATCTTAGAGATTTGGTAGTATGCAGATACGGCACAGCCCTATTCCCTGAAGATTCTGTCCGAGACGAACAACAATGTCACCATGGCGTATGAATGGTACAATGCAGCCGGACACCTGTTTTATGTTTGCCTATGATCTGGAAAATGAGAAACTGCTGTGGCGAAGTGCAGACCAGACCTATAACAGCATGAACTTTCTCGTGAAAGGGGACGTGATCTTCTGCGGCTATGGCTTTACCGCAGAGGACGATTATCTCTATCAGCTGGATAAAAACACCGGAGAAGTGATCGACCGCCTGCCTCTGAAAAAGATGCCGGACCTCATGGCAGTGAAGGATGACCGGCTGTATGTGCATACCTATAGTTATGATTATGTGATCGAGGTGCAATAATGTAAAAATGTGTTGCCGTAGCAGGACAACATGAAATAAAGGGGGTGCGCTATCAGCACCCCAATATACTTAAAATCGTCTGTGCATATATCCGGATCGAAAAATCATTCGGATGATTGATACAGTTTCCGGTTAATTCCAGATAATGCTTTTTATGGGCAACAAGCTCGCGGAACATGGAGTGCGCCGGAGCAACACATATGCCTTCTGATTCTGCGGCAATTTGGTACAGAGCATCCTGCTGCGCGGGAAGTTGATTATGCTGGAAGCCGCGTATCTCCGGATTCGGAATCATAGGAGATACCAGCAGAAATTCACAGTCGGGATGTTCACTCCGAATCGTCTGAATAATGGACAGAATAGCTGTCTTGTAAACTTCGGCAGGTTCCTGCATACTATTCATTCCAAAACCTAATATCACCAGATCCGGTTTACAGGGGCATATCAGCTTTTGGGCATTTTCCACGCCCCATTGTACGGTGGAGCCTCCGGCAGCCCGGTTCTTTTTGATAATATGACTTTGCGGATAGCGGTGCTGTAAGCTGTTGCTGACAAGCTCTGCCCAGGCGGGCTGATAAGGGGCGTGCCAGAGAGTAACATGATAATCTTCCAAAGTGACCATATCTATTGCAGATTCATTGCAACCGCTGGCTTCCCAGCCAGCAGTAATACTATCTCCATAAAATACTAAATGAAAATCTCCACCATTCTGTAATTTTTGCATACTTTGCGGCAGAAGAGAAGAACTGTCGACTGGAGAAAAACTGTCCCAGACAGTTTTATGTGTATACGTAACGAGTATCTGCCAGCGGTATACATCGGAGACGACTTCCATGTAATGTTCTCCATCCGGTAGACGGACCCATGCTGTCTCGGGAACTCCGGTAAAGGGTTTACAGTAAATGTCACGGGAAAGAATGGGAATGCGGGAATGCTCTGTAAGGATCAGCCTGGAATCTTCCCGTATGTAATCTGTTCCCTCTTCATAAAAGACACTGCCGTCAAAGGATGTGACAGACAAAATATGTTCCGGTTGATAGAGTAACTGACCACCGGCAATGTGCCCTTCAGCATCTTCAGAAAAGCAGATCGGCTCCTGATATACGAAATTCCCTTTCCAAATACGTGTCAATATTCCCATAATCATATCTTCCTTTCAAATCGTTCTTTATTACCAATCTTCTGATTTGTATATTTTACAAGAATATTTCCATTACAAAATTGGATTATTTTGTTCTATTTTAAAAAATTACTATACTTTGACCAGTTGTTTTTCATGTATTATGATAAGAGAGAAAGCATGTCCGGGAGGTGCGTAGAATGAAAATAATACACAGTTTCACAATGCGTGTTCTGATGATTATGGTCTCGCTGTTACTATTGTTTTGTGCGGTCAGTACAATAGCATGGTATCGGAGTTTTACCCAAGAAGCCGTGGAAACAGCAGAAGAACATATGGATACGGTGATTGAAACATTGAATGAAATGTTTGATGAAAAATTGCGGGAGATTGATTATACAACTGCGTTTATTTCAAATAAAGTCCGGACAACGCAGAATGACAGTATTATTCAGTTCCTGACGGCTTCGGAACCGAATATGCAGGTTGCGTCCAGACAGTCGGCACAGAATTATTTATTTAACCGGTGCAATTTTAAGGCGTATTTGAATGGAATGGCAATCTATGGACTGGATGGAAGAACCTGTACCTATGGAATTACGACACCCTATGATGAAGTGGCGGATACGGAATGGTTCGAGAGCATAAAAAACGGAGAGAAAGACGTAGTGTATCTGACACCACGGGCGTATACAGAAAAACAGCCGTCTCCCAAAAACAGCTATGTATTTTCAATTGTTCGTCCTGTATTTTATGGGAGCCGGATCGTGGGAGTTATCAAAGCTGACATCAAGAGCAGCTTGTTGGAGACGATATTTGATATCCGGGAAATGAAAGGATATTCACTTTATGTATTTGACAGAGATACCAAAGAGACTGTGTACAGTCCGGAAGAAACGAATTTCTTAAATGTATCGGATTTCTGTGATTCCATACCGGAAGGAGATGGAACTTTCACAAAAAGACAGGGCGGGGTGACCTGGCTGGTTGTTTATACTACTTCGGAAGTTGCACCGTGGCAAATCGTAGGTGTGGTACAGCAGAGTACAGTTCTCGCCGGTTTTTTGCAGGTTAGGAATCAGATGACGGTTATGGTGATCTTATTTGTCATTGTGTTTGCTTTAATTGCTTTTGTAGTCTCTTATTATCTGACAAAAGATCTTCGCAAACTGACGGGAGCAGTGGAAAAGATTGGTGATGACTGCTTGGAATTGCCGATATCTATTAAACGTAGGGATGAGGTAGGAATTTTATATCAACAGATTCGGACTATGTTGGAGAGAATCAGGGATCTGATTACAAATATTCGCAAGGTGGAGGAAGAAAAGAGAATTTCTGAGATTGAAATGTTGTCCATACAGATCAATCCCCATTTTTTGTATAATACATTGCATACTATAAAGGTGTTATCTATTATGCAGGGGGTAGAGAATATCCAGACAGTTTCAGATGCGTTATCGAGAATGCTTCATTTGAATTTGGATGCTCGGAAATTTATCAGTATTGCCGAGGAGGAAAAATATTTACAGGATTATCTGGATATCCAGCAGTATAGATATGTCGGGAAACTGACCTATAGTATTTCCATTGAAGATTCGGTAAAAGGATGTGTATTGCCAAAACTGCTGATACAGCCAATCGTGGAAAATGCATTGCAGCATGGAATCTCGAAGGAACAGTCGGTAGGTATGGTACAGATCAGGGTATATGGAGAAGAGGAGGAACTTCATATACTGGTACGGAACAGCGGACCGGAATTTCCACCGGAATTATTGTGCCAGCAGCATTATTGCGGAGGCGCATCGAAACATATCGGCTTGCAGAATATATCGAGACGATTGAATCTGTTATATGGAGAAAAAGCGGAAATGCGGATTGTATCTGGAGAGAATCTGCTGACGTCCGTGGAAATCATTCTTCCCAGGAGCAGTCAGGATGAGGAGGAAAAATACGATGAGAATAATGATTGTAGATGATGATTTTCTTGTAAGGACAAATCTGAAAAGATTGCTTGAGACATCAGAAAAGTGCAGAAATGCAGGATATATGATAATAGCAGAGGCAGCAGATGGGGATCAGGCGTTACATCAGATAGAGATGACAGAGCCGGATGTTATCATATCAGATATTAAAATGCCACAGATGGATGGTCTTGAATTGCAGAAAGAAGTTAAAAGGGAACATCCTGAGATCTCAATGATCATGCTGAGCGGCTACGATGACCTAGATTATGTGCGACAGGCATTAAAAAACGGAGCAATTGATTATATCTTAAAACATGAACTGGATGAAAAGGTATTAGTGCAGGTATTGTCCAGAGCAGAAGAAACGGGGAAGAATTCTGGGAAAGGTGAGGATTCCATTACCGCGGACAATCAGGTGGCACTTCGGAGGAATTTTATGATGAATCTTTTTTCCGGGTGTTATCACAGCGAAGAGGAGATCAGGTTTCGCTCCGGTGTGCTGGGACGAAAAATCGCTATGAAAAATGTATCTGCGGTCATTATAATGGTTCAGCCAAGGAAAGAAAATGTAATTTCTTCCTATCTGCGGGAGTATGCAATTTTAAATATTATTGATGAGATTTTGCAGGATTATCGGATGGGAATCTGCTGTCATGTTTCGGACGAGAAATATGTTTTTATGATGGATTATGAAAATATTTATAGTTATCTGGCAAGGAGTGAACTTTTTCGGGAAGTACAGACAAGAATCAGCAGTTGTCTGAAAACCTATCTGAATTTGGAAGTTAGTTTATATGAGGGAGAAGTTGCAGGATCAATACTGAACATCCCGCAATCTTATCTTGGAGCGGAAAAAGTGTACGAAAATCGCTTTTTTCCGGAGGCTGTCGGACCGCAGAAAAGAGCAGCCCCGTTAGATATATTATCTGTATTTGATGCAGCACGGGAAGGACGGATGGTATCTGCAATCCGCCAGAATAACCGGGAAGGGGCGGAAGAGCTGTTGAATGATATATTCAAACAGTTGGGAACAATGCAGCCGACAGTAGATTCTTTACAGAATTTCTTTTTGGATTTATTGAGTACATTGAAACGTGCATGGATTGAGAGAGATATTGATCTGAACAGATTTTTTGATCCTGTGAATCCACAACAGATTTTTCGGAGCTTTAAGAATTTGCAGGAAGCTGAGAAATGGTTTCAGAGTATTATGAAAAATGCTTTTGAAGCTGCACAGAGTCATGCACAAAGCCCCGAATCTCCTTATGTGGAACAGGCAATTGGTATCATTCACAGAAAATATGCGCAGGAGATATCCCAAAGTACCGTTGCGGATGCCATAGGAATCAGTGCTTCTTATCTGAGCAGGTTGTTTAAGGAGGATCTGAATATAGGGTTTTCGGATTTCCTGTGTGCTTACCGGATTGAAAAAGCGAAGGAACTGCTAAAAGAGAACAGGTACAGCAATAAAGAGATCGCACGTATGACCGGATTTCAGGACGATGCGTATTTTGCCAGAATATTTAAACGGTATACAGGGATGACACCGAAGGAATATCGGAAGACAGAGGAATAAAAAGTACAATTTTTTCACAAAAGAATCCAATTTTGATAAGTACTCACTCCACTATAATCAAATCATGAGGAACCACTCAAATATATTTTTACAAGGAGGATTATCATGAAAAAGGGTATAGCATTAGCACTGGCAACTATGATGGTAACATCTCTTGCAGCATGTGGAAACACTCAGGATGCAGTTACATCGGAAAGTACACAGCCCGCAGGAACAGAGACAAAGACGGAGCAGGCAAAAACGGATACAGAGGTGCCTACCGTCACCATGTTGACTTTCACCGACTGGTATAAATCCGGTTGGGAGGCACTGTCAGATTATATTGATCAGAACGCCGATGATTTGGGCTTCCGATTAAAGATTGACATTATCGCAGGAGGCGGCGAAGGTGAAGAACTTGTAAGAGCTAAGTTTGCAACCGGTGATCTCCCGGACCTGTTACAAACCTATGGACCGAAGTGGCTGGATCACAATGCCGGCGTATTGGATCAGATCGTCCCTCTCGAAAATGTAGATATGTCTGAATACAGTCAGGATCAGCTAGAGGAAGGACATTATATTTATAACGGACAGCTTTATGCAGTTCCTATGGATTCTACTTCACTGGTAGGTATTTTCTACAATAAGGATGTATTTGCGGAAGCGGGAATTGAAAAAGCACCCACTACATGGGACGAGTTCCTTGATTGCTGTGAAAAGCTGAAAGCAATCGGTGTGACACCTTTATATTATTCCGGAGCAGATACCTGGACACTGCAGTGTATCACACACTTTGGATTCAACGAAGATGTTGTGGAAAGCGGACTTTCTTATACAGAATTTTGGAATGAAATGAATACGAATAAACGTCATTATTCCGATGCCACAAATTTTAAAGATGCAATCATTATGTCCAAAGAAATGGTAGACAAGGGATATGTTAACAGCAGCTTCCTGTCAGATACCTATGATATGGCACAGACTGCACTGGCAGAAGGTACCGCCGGTATGTATTGCAATGGTACCTGGGTATATGATGAGATCGCCAGCAAGTATCCGGAATCCGCAGACAAGATTGGATCCTTTATCTTACCTTTGTATGAGAAGAATTATACCTGCTCTTCCATGCCCGGTTCCGTTGTTATGACTTCTGCATGCAAGGATCAGGAATTAGGTGAAAAAGTACTGAATTTCCTGGCTTCTTCTACCGCTCAGCAGATTTATGCTACAGCACAGCCCGGAATCTACCTGAATCAGAAAGTAAGTTGTGAACTTCCGGAAGCATATCAGACTCTTTATGATGAGATGCTGAAAGGAAACAGCATGGAAGTATGGCAGAACGGTAATGTATATGGCTATGGTGATTATCATATCCATGTACAGGATTATCTGGCAGGTGGTATGGATATTGATCAGGTCATCAGCCTGTTAGACAGTGATACCGCAGATAATGCAAAAGCAGCCAATGATCCTAACTGGAATTAGAGCCAGATAACATTGGATGAGAATGGATAACTGGAGTGCTTGCACTCCAGTTATTTTTATAAAACATGGACAATATAAGGAGAAAACTCTTGGGACAGACGAAAAAATTACGAGGACATTTGAAGAGTCCATATGCTTATTATCTTATGCTGCCTGCATTGCTGGTTTATGCACTGCTGTTTGTTTTACCTGCACTGTCAGGTCTGCTGTTATCGTTTTTTAATGTAAAATCTTTCAAATTATCCACGATTACATTTGCAGGACTTGAAAACTATGCAACGGTATTGCGGAATCCTTATTTCAGCATTGCTATCAAGAATACGTTACTGTTTGCAGTGGTAACGACTTTAGGAAAAGTAATCTTCGGAATGGCATTAGCGCTGCTGGTGAATCAACGTTTTCATGGCGTGAACTATATGAGAACAGTTTTCTTCCTTCCGGCGGTACTGAATAACGTTGCTGTGGGACTGGTGTTCCGGTCTATGATGCATCCTTCCGGATTAATCAACCAGACATTGAGTGCGATGGGGCTGGATATGCTAATGCACAACTGGCTTACAGATGCGAAGATTGCCATTTTCTCCTGCGCGTTTGTAGAAATATGGAAATGGACTGGGTACACCATGGTTATTTTCCTGGCAGGACTGCAATCTATTGACAAGACCTATTATGAGGCAGCACAGCTGGATGGCGCGACTTACTGGCAGCAGCTTCGGTCTGTGACAATACCTCTGATCATGCCCGCGTTGAATAATGCGGTCGTTATCAGTGTAGTAGGTGGATTAAAAGTTTTTGATATCGTACAGTCACTGACGAATGGCGGTCCCGGTAATGCGACCAGCGTGTTCGGAACGCTGATTTATTCCTCTTTCAGCAGTGGCAGCTATGGACGGGGATGTGCAGCCAGCATGATTCTGACATTCTTTGTATTGCTGATTGCACTGCCGACGAACCGCTTTATCTCCCGTAAGGAGGTGGAAGTATGAGAACACCTGCAAAAAAGCATACTCACATTCTACGAACTTTGTTTGGCTTTGCATTAAGTCTGTTAATGCTGGTCCCCTTTGCAATGATTGTACTGAATTCTTTTAAAAATAAAAAAGAAGCGGCACAGATGGGACTGGCATTGCCAAAACAGTGGAACATTATTGAAAATTATCGTGCAGTTATGGAGACCGGTGTGGTGCATGCATTCAGAAACAGTTGCATCGTGACATTACTGTCAGTGTTTTTGATTGTTCTGTTTTCTGCATTGGCAGCATTTGTATTACAGAGACGAAATACAAAAGTAAGTCAGAAGATCATTACGTTTTTTGTGATAGGACTTATTATTCCGGGACAGATTATTCCGACTTATATGTTGTGTAATTATCTGCACTTAAAGACATTTATCGGAGCGGCAGCAGTGCTGACAGCAGCCAACCTGCCACTCGGAATTTTTCTGTATATCGGAGCATTGAAGTCGATCCCCAGGGATATTGACGAGGCTGCCATTTTGGACGGCTGTGGTACATGGACATTGTTTTTCCGGGTTATTTTCCAGCTGATGAAACCCATGACAGTGACATTGTTTATATTGACTTTTATGAATATCTGGAATGATTTCGGAACAACTATTTACTTCCTGAATACTTCAGAGAATTACACGTTACCGCTTACGATTTATAATTTTTTCAGTACGCACAGTTCGGATTGGAATCTGGTGTTCACGGATGTTGTGATTGTTTCCCTGCCGGTGATTATTGTATATTTCTGTGCACAGAAACAGATCATGTCTGGAATGACATCCGGTGCAGTAAAGGGGTGACGGTGTGAAAATAGCGTCCAAACAGCAGAAAAAAATACAACAGGCAAAGGACCGATGCAAATATCGCCTACAGGGGGCAGATCCTCACGGGGCGTATCCTACAGGGATTGTAAGGTCTTCATACTGGAAATTTTATAGTGGAGAAGAGGAACTGCCGGTATATGATACGCCGGTTACACATGGGGGACCACAGAGTTTTGTGGTGATTCCGTGGGGCAGTAGAGACTTTACAGCAGAATCACTGGTTCCGGTATGGGACGCAGAGATTCTGCCGGAAAATTTACATATTGCTGCAACAGTGGAGAACCACAAAATTCATTTTGCTGATACAGAGTCTGCCAATTTGATGATTGAGATAAATAAAGGCTATCAGCATCCTCTGGCAATTTTCCGGGCGGGATTTAAGAATATTGATAATCCGGAAGATCCGGAAGTACTGTATTTTGAACCGGGAATTCACAAAATTCGCACGTTGGAGTTGCAAAGCGGACAGACAGTTGTGCTGGCACCGGGAGCAATTCTGACACCGATACAGCCAGATGGAACAGATGAAATACTGGTGGAAAATGATTGGGCAGGAAAAACGAATTATCAGGACTTTATTTATGCGAAGGAACAGAAAAATATCCGGATTTGCGGTGCAGGAATAATAGACCTGACAGTATTGGATTGGCATGCACGGAGAAGCATGGTCTTCTGCGACTGTGAAAACATAGAAATTGAAGATGTTATATTTATAGGTGCAGCGCACTGGACGCTTCCGTTTTTCGGCTGCAGGAATGTTCATGTGAACCGGGCGCGATTGTTGGCATATCGGGAGAACAGTGATGGAATTGATCTTGTGGATACGCAGAATGCGTTGATTGAGAGTTGTTTCCTGCGGACAGGAGATGATGCAATCTGTTTGAAAAGCATGGCGCTTACAAAGCAGGTGGAGACACATGATATTACAGTGCGAAAATGCATTGTATGGAATGATAAGGTTCGCGCTTTCGGTGTAGCCGGAGAATCCAGGCATGATATATATAATGCAATATTTGAAGATTGTGATGTGCTGCACAGCATGGCGGATTGGACAACGGAAGTGGGAGCACTTGCAGTATATATCTGCGATGCTGCAAAAGTGCATCACATTGTATTTCGTAATATTCGTGTCCGACAGGAAAGTAATTACGCAATTTGCTGTGTAATTACTAGAGATAAATGGTCTTCCGATGAACGAGCAGGTCAGGTGGAAGATGTCCTATTTGAAGATATCAAGCTGCCGACTAATTATAGTATATATCTGACTGGATTTTCTGAAGAGCATAAGATCAAGAATCTGTGTTTTCGGGGAGGTGATCTTGAGAACTGTAAGCAACACATGGAAAGGATGGAATTTGTAGAAATTAAGGAAACATAGGAGGTGCGGATTATGAGGAACACCGATATTAGAATACGGGATCCGTATATTGTGGCAGACAAGGAAACGAAGCAGTACTATTTGTTTGGTACGACGGATTCTGATCCGTGGAACGGAGAGGGAGAAGGATTCAAGGTCTATCGCAGCGAGAATCTTGAAGAATGGGTAGAGGAGGGATATGCATTTAGACCTCCGAAGAACTTTTGGGCGAATAAGAACTTTTGGGCACCGGAAGTGCATAAGTATCTTGGAAAATGGTATTTGATTGCCAGCTTTTACGCAAAAGGGCAACATAGAGGAGTGCAGATATTCCGGTCGGAGAACATTGTGGGACCATATTTTCCAATTTCTGAAAAGCCGGTCACACCGGTTGAATGGGACTGCCTTGACGGGACTCTGTATATAGAGAATGGGATTCCTTGGCTGATATTTTCCCATGAATGGACACAAATTCGTGACGGAGCTATCTGTGCAATGAAATTAACAGAAGATTTATCTGAGGCAATGGAAAAGCCGGTTGTATTGTTTCATGCAACAGATGCACCGTGGAGTGTACCGGATACTGGGGATGTTGTACAGTCGGAAGGAGAAAATTATGTCACAGATGGGCCGTTCCTGTACCATGAAAATGGAGCATTGAAAATGCTTTGGTCAAGTTTTGCACAGGAAGGATACGCGATTGGTACGGCATACAGTCTGAGCGGAAGCGTTTGCGGACCGTGGAGACAAAATCCGGAACCAACCTGTCCATTTGGAGGTCATGGAATGTTGTTTGAAGATTTTTCCGGGAGACGTTTATTGGCGCTACACGCACCGAATACTTCCGGATTGGAGAGATTGCGGTTGATTACCTGGAATTCAGCCACTACACTCCAAAATTCAGATACTCCGCGAGCGTAACCCGCAGTAGATACAAAATATTAATTCATTATGAAATTAGGTATTTTGATTGACACATTTTTTGTAGACAGCTAATATGATATTAACGATAGGCAACTTGAGTGTCAGCCAAGCGCAGAAGTAAGGTGTTGTGCCAGAGACCGTAGGTCTTGAAAGAAAATATCGAAGGCTCTGCTATATCGGCAGAGCCTTCTTTTTTAGAAAAATAAAGTAATAACATACTGACTAGGGGAAAGAGGATCAATTATGAGTGAAAAATATAAATTGAGTATTATGGTGCTGACAGCCTGTCTGTTGACGGGATGCGGTGTCGGAGAGACGGTCGCGACAGAGGATGTGGCGAGTGAGAGTCAGTCTGTCGCAAACACAGAGGCGAGTTCTGCTGACGAACGCGCTCGTTTTGATGCTCTTTTACTCTTACAAAGTCACAAAGATTGACTCTTAATCCCCATCAATTTTGCATTTTGATTGAGGGACATTCTTGGTTCCGTAGCATTGATCGTTGCGATAGCAACGCCAGCATACTTTAGCCATCGAAAACTGCTTTCCAGTAAATCTTATTCCTTACTCATATCCCTTGACTTCTGCACGCATGCCCGCTGTGCCTCGATCACAGAGGAACGCAGTCCCGATTTTTCCAACTCGGCTACGGCTGCAATGGTCGTGCCACCCGGTGAACAAACAGCATCTTTCAAAACGCCCGGATGCTCTCCTGTTTCTAATACCATCTTTGCTGCACCAAGGACAGACTGCGCTGCAAATTTGTAAGCTTGTTTTCTTGGCATTCCATCAGTCACTGCTGCATCCGCCATTGCCTCGATAAACATATACACGTAAGCAGGAGAAGAACCGCTCACACCAATCACAGCGTCCATCATAGTTTCCGGCACAATCTCTGCTTTTCCAAAGCTTTCAAAAATTGCCATCACTTCCTGTATTTCTTCTTCGTCAACATGATTATTTGGTGTCACTGCACTCATTGCTTCCCCAACAAGTGCTGGCGTATTTGGCATTGCGCGAACCAATTTTATTTCATGACCAAACATTTCTGTAATAGATGTCAACGTCTGACCTGCTGCAATGGATACGACAATCTGTCCTTCTTTGCAACAATCCCGGATTTCCGGAATCACCGTAGCAAAAACACCTGGTTTTACCGCTAAAAACAAAATATCTGCTTTTTTTGCCACCGTGGCATTGTCCGTCGTTGCAACAATGCCAAGTTCTTTTTCTATTTTTTCAACCGTCTCCTTTGTCCTTGCAGATGCCAGAATCTGCGATGGTGTATAAAGCCCTGCGGCAATCATACCGCCCATGATGGCTCTGCCCATGTTTCCACTACCGATAAATCCAACTGTCTTTGCCATATTGTCCTCCTGCTTTTTATCATTTACTCCATTTTATACCAAATATCCATTATTACCAATCAATCACATCAAAGAACTCTTCTATATTGCTGCCTTTTTTGTTAATAAAATTAACATCAAAAAAAGTATCTTTAATCACAATATCGAAATTTTTCTTTTTAATCTCATATTGATTGTACAGTAGCTTTTCTTTTCCTCTTAATGATTCTA
>OGYJ01000351.1_pt1 | contig 45284 bp, 40 predicted proteins | sample 1576531 | NCBI WGS metagenome assembly OGYJ01 (sample SAMEA3541574, study PRJEB24748) | human gut metagenome | biome: human gut; feature: human-associated habitat; material: faeces | place: China | collected 2012 | reverse complement strand
ATTCCTGCGAAAAAATGTCTTGCTCAACGCAAAAATTCCTCGCTGCCGGTCACATCATGAGTTTTCAGATACACCCTAGGCGCGCAAAAAGCTTGAAACACGGATGCCCTGGGCTCCATACATCCGGCAGGAGTATACGCTTCGCAAGAAAGCAGCTGAATAATTCAAACGGCAACCTCCAAGGGAGGGCTACCACTTACCCATACTCGGGCGGTTATCAAGCGCTTACGTTGCTCACGTCATGTGGGCAGCGGCCTTTTGCATGCAAAAGCGTTTTTAGATATTTACTTTGGACAGGGAGCAAATTTGCGTTCGTAGCTGCTCCGAAAACCGAGTTTTTCCCGCAGTTGCGCGACGGCGCGCCGGGAAATGCTGACGCCCTTCTCCTGAAGCAGGAGCGTGATCTTCTGGTCGCTGAGCGGGTGCTCACGGTCTTCGGCAAAGATCGCGCCGCGAATGAGCTCGTTGATGCCTTCTGCGTTGAGTGCGTCTCCATTCTCCGACTCAGTCACAGTGGAAGTGAACATGCTCCGCAGCGGAATTGTACCCTGCGGACATTGTACAAGCTTTCCCTTGATGGCTCTGCTGACGGTAGACGGGTGCATCGACAGCTCTGCAGCAAGATCGGCCATGGTCATGGGCACAAGCGGGCCGGCTCCGTCGAGAAACGCGCTCTGGCGCGCTGCGGCAGTAAGCGTGATAGACAAAATGGTCTGCGTCCGGCGCGCAATGCTGCTCTGAATCCCGGTGATGCGGGCGAGTTTCTGCTGGAAGTATGCGCGCAGCTGCTCATCCTCTGACTGGCGCATCATGTGAAGATAATAATCGTTGAGACGGTAGCTTTCGAACCAGTGGATGTTCAGCTCCGCCGTCCAGCTTCTACCCTCCTTTTTCAGCAGGATATCCGGAATGAGATATTGCGTTGCAGTGACGGGCGGGAGCGCGTTCCGCGGACGCGGGTCGAGCCGGGAGATCTCCTCGATGCAGGCCCTCAGACGCGCAGTGGAAAAGCCAAGCTCCCGGCAGACAGCGCTCGTCCGACCTTCGCCAATCTCTGCCAGATAACCGTCGACCACGCGCCATGTGTCCGTATTGCGCCGCCCGTTGGCCTCAAGTTGGATGAGCAGGCACTGACGAAGGTCGGCGGCAAAGAGACCGCGCGGCTCCAGATGCTGAAGGACGCCGAGCGCTCGTTCGACCTCATGCAGCGGCGTCCGGGTATCGGCGGCGATCTCCTCGAGCGGTATGCTCAGAAAGCCCGTCTCGTCGAGACAGTCGATCATATAGCTGTAGAGGTGCAGCCGAAGGCTGCTCAGCTCCTTTGGCGGCAGCTGGTGCAGAAGTGAGCGCTTGAACTGCTCCGGTTCGTCGGAGGGAATATCGGCGCGGCGCATATCGTCCTGCTCGATGGCCTCCTCATATGTTTTGCGGTAGGGAATATCGGACTCATAGTGGCGGCTGATGTCCTCTGGGCCGAAGGTGCTGTCTCGCCCCGGCGTATATTCCAGAAGCGGGTTCTCTAGATATTCCTTCTGCACAAAGTCCTGAAGCTGCATGGTGTCCATGGTCAGGATCTCCAGAGACTGGATCTGATCCTGTGACAACTGCAACTTTTGGGTTGCCTGCATTTGTATATTCAGTTCCGTAGGGATCACCTCAGTTGTCGTTCTGCGAATAGCTCAGCTTTCTCCAGAGTGTCGGCCGGCTGATGTTCAAATAGCGGCAGACATCGTCCTTGTTGTCGTGGAATTTTTTCAGAAGATAGGCGATATAACGGCTTTCCAGCTCGTTGAGGTCGCGTGTGTCCGGCGCAGAAAACTGCGCGGAGGCATCCGCAGCGGAGACAGGGCTGGATTCCATATGGATCGGCAGCAGGAGATTCAGAAAGTCCGCGTTCAGCTCCAGTGTGTCGGAGAGCAGCACGGCGCGCTCGGCGATGTTCTGTAGCTCACGGATATTGCCCGGCCACGAATAGCTCAGAAGCGGCAGGAACACATTGTCGCTATCCCAGAAGATCTTCCGGCCACTTTTTTTGATTTGCTTGACAAGAAAGCGCTTGAACAGCGGAATGATATCATCCGGACGCTCACACAGGGAGGGAAGATTCATTTCCAGTAATGAAAGCCGATAATAAAGGTCCTCGCGGAATGTGCCGTTATGTACCATTTCCAGCAAGTTTTTGTTGGTCGCAGCGATAATGCGCGTGTCAACAGGAATGTTTTTGCTACCGCCGATGTGGCGTACCTCATGCTCTTGCAAGACACGCAGGAGCTTTGCCTGAAGGCCAATGGGCAGTTCACCAATCTCATCAAGAAAGATCGTGCCGTTGTGCGCCAATTCAAAAAGACCGCGTTTGCCGCTGCTGAGGGCGCCTGTGAAGGCCCCCTTTTCATAACCGAACAGTTCGCTTTCAATGAGCTCCTCCTTGAGCGTGGCGCAGTTGATGGCAACGAAGGGGCCTTCGCGGCGCGGGCTTTCATTATGAATGGAGTTTGCAAACATTTCCTTGCCTGTGCCAGACTTTCCGGTGATGAGCACGGTCGCGTCCGACGCGGCGTAGCGGCGCGCAGTCTGGATGAGGCGGGCCGTGACGGGATCGGCATAAACGATATCCTCGAAGCGGTATTTTGCAGTCAGGTGGTTTTCGTGTGCCTGGCGGCGGATGGACATTTCGGTCGACTCGATCTGCTTGGTGGAGCTGAGCAGGATGGAAAAATCTTGCTCGCCGTTCATCGGCACAGAAAGAACGTTCATGATGAACGTCTTTTTGTCGATCCGCACGACGCGGTTCGATTGCTCCTTGAGCGGGAAGATTTCCGGAAGTAGCTGTTGAAGCTGCGTGATACCGTTTTCCACAAGAAGCAGCTCCACGCGGGCGGTCTGGTTGGAAAACAGAATCTTTCCGTCTGCATCCGTGATGATGGAGCACTCGGAGATGATGTTCGTCAGTGTTTCCAGATAATTTGCGTGCCGCCGCTGATGCTCATAGATCCCGACCATGTACTCGGCGTTTTCGACGGTGTGCGCCAGAAATTCCGAGCCGAGCCGATAAGGGAAGAAGGGCAGGCCGCGCGAGCGGACAATCTTTTCAAATTCTACGTCGCCGATGGCCGCCTCGATGTGATAGACGTTGATCATCCGGTCGAGGATAAACGCGCCCTCCTCCTCGGTTTTGATGTGCGACATGCAGCAGACGTTGTCACCGAACTCCATTCGTGAGATTGTGCCGTAATGGTATGCACACTTCTGACTGCCGAGGTGGCCGAACAGACCAACCTGATGATAGCCCGTTTTCATAGCGCGGTCGATGTTCGATATCAGGTCGAAAGCATCCACCATATAGGGAAAGACAGTCACATCCAGTCGGCTTTCGAGAAAAGCGGCCCATGAGCCGCGCGCGATTACCCCCTTGATCTGATTTTGAGCAATGTAGCTGCGGATGGTATGAAAGGCCGCATCCGTGATCTCCGGTTCGTAGAAGACGCGGGCAATCATTTGGCTGATGTGCGGTGGAAGACCGTCCAGACTTCCGTAAAAACTTTTTTCAGACGTTACGATCACTAAATTCCGTTCCATAGCTCCTCCACGGTGGTTTCGAATTTGAAAGTATTATATCAGAATTGAAATAAAAAGAAAAGAGGCATAAAGAAGAAAAGTTCTTTTGGCCAAAAAACGGGCAAAATTCACAAAGAAAAACTTGGCACATATCTTGCTTTACACAGGAATAAGAAGAGTCTTGCTTCAAATCAACCAGAAAAGGAGTATGGAAGTCGTGGACAACAAAAAGAAAAAAGAGCTTGAGATCTTTGCCGCACAGATTCGGTTGGAAACCTTTAAGGAGCTTACAACACTCGGGTTTGGCCATGTCGGTGGTGCGATGAGCATTGCCGACGTTTTGGCCGTGCTGTACGGCGATGTCATGAAGGTCGACCCGAACAATAAAAACTGGGAGCAGAGAGATTACTTCGCGCTCAGCAAGGGCCATGCCGGCCCGGCGCTGTACGCGACGCTCGCACTCAAGGGCTTCTTCCCGACAGAGATGCTGAAGACCCTGAACCAGAACGGTACGAGCCTACCGTCGCATTGCTCAAGAGTACACACCCCGGGTGTCGACCTGACAACCGGCTCACTCGGTCAGGGCATCAGCACCGCGATGGGCTCTGCGCTGGCCAGCCGTGTGCTGGGCGGTGAAAACTACGCCTACTGCGTCGTTGGCGACGGCGAGTGCGACGAGGGCCAGATCTGGGAGGCTGTGCTGTTTGCTGCGCACCAGAAGCTAAGTAACTTTGTCCTCTTTGTGGACTCGAATAAGAAGCAGCTTGACGGCGCCGTCAAGGACATCTGCGAGCTCGACAGCATCGAGGAAAAGTTCAAGGCGTTCAATTGGTATGTCCAGAGCGTGGATGGCCACGATGTCGGTGCGATCGGCGACGCGGTGGCAAATGCCAAGGCACAGAGCAAGCAGCCGTCTGTGATCGTACTCAACACGATCAAGGGCAAGGGCTGCAAGCCGGCTGAGGAGGCTGAGTTCAACCATCACATGATGTTCCCGGATGCGGAAGCGAACCGCAAGGAGATCGAGCGCATGGAGCATGTGGTGGAAACGCTTGCAAAAGAATGGAGGGCTATGTAATGGTGAAGCTGGCAAAACAGGCGCAGTCCGTTGAAATGAGAAAAGTCTACTGCCAGACGATGATGCAGATGGCGCAGGAGGATCCGCGCGTTGTGGCACTAGACTGCGATTTGGTCTCGCCGATCGGCATGGGCGCATTTCAGAAGCAGTATCCCGAGAGAATGTTTGACTGCGGTATCATGGAAGGCAACATGGCTGGCCTTGCTGCGGGCATGTCCGCCAGAGGCTGCATCCCGTTTGCGCACACCTTTGCATGCTTCCAGTCGAGAAAGTGCATCGATCAGCTGTTCCTGTCTGCGGGCTTTGCGGAGCTGAACGTCAAGCTGGTTGGCTCCGACCCCGGCATCATGGCTCTGTACAACGGTGCATCGCATATGGGCCTTGAGGATATGGGCATTCTTCAGAACATCCCCAATCTGACGCTCATTGAGCCGTGCGACACTGTGCAGTTGGCCTCTGTCCTGCATCAGGTGAAGGACACCTACGGCCTGCACTACATCCGCATGAACCGCAAGAACGCGAACACCGTTTATGAAGAAGGTACCGAGTTCCAGATCGGCAAGGGCCTTGTCCTGAAGGAAGGTGGAGACGTTACCATCATTGCCAGCGGCATCATGGTAGAGCTTTCGCTCAAGGCGGCGGAGCTCCTGGAGGCTGAGGGCATCCACGCAACGGTCATCGACATGTTCACATGGAAGCCACTCGACGAGGAGCTTGTCCTTGCATACGCCGAGAAGACCGGAGCAATCGTGACGGCAGAGAACCACAGAATTGCCACCGGACTTGGCTCTGCAGTCGCAAATCTCCTGTCCGAGCATCAGATGGTCCCGCTTGGCCGGACTGGCGTCGGCAATGTCTACGGCGAGGTCGGTGTGCTGCCGTACCTGCTCGAGCGTTTTGAGATGCGCCCGGAGGATATCGCGCAGAAGGCAAAGCAGACCATCGCGCGCAAGTAAGACGGGAGGTTTTCGAATTGGATAACGAGCTGAAAAGACTGAAAAAAACTGCGGTGCAGATCCGCAGAGATATCATCGAAGCAACGAGCCACGGCAAGGGCGGCGGCATCCATGTCGGTCCTGCGCTCTCGTCTGTGGACCTTGTCACGGCCCTTTATTTCAAGATCATGACGGTCAATCCGGAGAATCCCGAATGGATGCAGCGCGACCGCTTCATTCTCTCCAAGGGCCACGCATACGCTGTTTGGTATTCCGCTCTGGCGGAGAAGGGCTTTTTCCCGCGTGAGGAGCTCCTGACCATGCGCGCCATTAACAGCCGCCTTCAGGGGCACCCCGCATTCAGAAAGACGCCCGGTGTCGATATGACGAGCGGCTCTCTCGGCAACGGCCTTGCCTGCGGCATGGGCATCGCTATGGCGATGAAGAAAAACGGGGTTACCCACCGCAAGGTCTACGTCATGCTGGGCGACGGCGAGTGCCAGGAGGGGATGGTCTGGGAGACCGCCATGTCTGCGCCGCACTTCGGTGTTGACAATCTGGTCGCAATTATCGATCACAACCACTATCAGAGCTGCGGCTCGCTCGACGAGATCCTGCCGCTGACACCGCTGGAGGACAAGTGGAAGGCATTCGGCTGGAAGGTCCTCGAGGTCAACGGCCATGACATGAACGACATCGTCTCTAAGCTGACGATCGCAAAGGAATTCTCCGGCATGCCGGTCTGCGTCATTGCGCACACCGTCAAGGGCAAGGGTATCAGCTTCATGGAGCACAACAATGCGTGGCACAACGGCAAGTGCACCGAGGAGCAGTATGTTCAGGCGATGCATGAGCTGGATGAGCAGGAAGCCGCGATTGAAAATGGCTGGGTGTAAGGAGGCAGAATAACATGCGACAGTTTGAATTGGAAAATAAAACGACGCGCGACGCCTTCGGCGCAGCCGTTCTGGAGCTGGCAAAGGAGGACCCGACCGTCATCGGCATCGGTGCGGACACCACCAGCAACCTTGGCATGAAGCAGATGGCCAAGGAAATGCCGAACCGCGTTTATAACGTCGGCATTGCCGAGCAGAACATGATGGGCATTGCAGCAGGGATGGCTGCGACCGGATTCCGCGTGTTCGGCGGTTCGTTCGCCCCGTTTATCTGTATGCGCTCACTGGAGCAGTTCCGTACGTTCATCGCATATCCACATTTGAACGTGGTTATGGCCGGCGGTATGGGCGGCCTTGGCGCGGCAAATGAGGGTGTGACGCATCAGTGCCCAGAGGATGTTGCCATTATGCGCACAATCGCGGGCAACGTCGTCGTGGCCCCGGCGGACACTGCCTCCACGAGAGCGGTTGTTCTTGCCCTCGGCAGGCATGACGGCCCGGCCTATGTCCGTCTCGGCAAGACGGCGTTCCACAAGGTTTTTGATGAGAGCTATCATTTTGAGATCGGCAAGGCGAATGTTCTGGAGGAGGGCAGTGACGTGACGCTGATCTCCTGCGGCGCGGCGCTGCACCGTGCACTTCAGGCGGCGGATGTTCTGCGCGGGGAGGGCATCGAGGCAACCGTGCTCGACTGCACCTGTATCAAGCCCCTTGACGAGCAGGCCGTTGTGGCCGCTGCGGCCAAGACCGGATGTGTCGTGACCGTCGAGGATTCCACGATCATGGGCGCCCTTGGCGGCGCAGTTGCGGAGGTCCTCTCCGAGCAGCTGCCGACCCCGCTCAAGCGTGTCGGAATCCGGGATGTCTTCACGGAGTCCGGCGATATGGACAGTCTGATGGACAAATACGGCCTGAGCGTGAGCGACATCACCGCTGCAGCCAAAGAAGTGATCGCAAAAAAACGCTGATGGAAAAGAATATGAAAATTCTTGTGATCAATCTGGGCGCAACCTCATCAAAGATCGCTGTCTATGAAGCTGGTGAGCAGCGCTTCGGGAAAACGATTGCCCACACCCAGCAGGAGCTGAAGGGCAAGTCGACCGAGGAACAGCAGGCGTTCCGCAAGGATATCCTTCTGAAGGAGCTACGGGAGGCCGGATACGATCTGAAGGATTTCTCTGCTGCGATCTCACGCGGTGGGCCGCTCAAGCCCGTAGAATCCGGAACGTATCTGATCGATGATAATCTGGAAAAGGATGCCGCGAATCCTATGGTAGGAGGCAGACATGCTTCCTGCCTAGGTATCCTGATTGCTTATGAGTTGGCAAAGCAGTATGGATTCCCGGCTTATATCGCGGATCCCGTTTCGACGGATGAGATGCGGCCCGAGGCCCATCTCACCGGTGTCAAGGGCATCTACCGCGCCAGTATGTTCCATGCGCTCAATCAGAAGGCGATGGCGCGCAAGGCGGCTGCCATTCTTGGAAAGGCGTATGAGGACGTCAATCTGATCGGTGTGCATATGGGCGGCGGCGTCTCGGTCGCCGCGCACCGCAGGGGCCGTGTCATTGACAATTTCAACACCGCCGACGAGGGCAGCTTCAGCATGGACCGACCCGGAAGTCTTCCGACCTCGCAGATCATCGAGCTGTGCTTCTCCGGCGAATATACCAAGCAGGCTCTGAGGGAAAAGCTGCTGAAGCGCTCCGGCGTATATTCCTATCTGGAAACGACGGATTTCCGCATGTTGGAAGCGATGATAGACGAGGGAAACGAAACGGCTAAGGCTGTGTATGAGGCAATGGTCTATCAGCAGGCGAAGTGCGTCGGCTCGATGGCGGCTGCCATGAATTTTGAGGTCGACGCGATCTTCCTGACCGGAGGTATTGCCTACAGTAGGCGCATGTGTGCAGATATGCGCGGCTATGTGGAAAAGCTCGCGCCCGTTCTGACGTTTCCTGGCGAAAACGAGATGGAGAGCCTTGCCGAATGTGCGCGCCGTGTGCTGGAGGGCGGACGGCTGATGCGCTACGGTGATCCTACCTGAGGAGGTAACAACATGCCGAAAAATTTTGAAGAGCTTCTGGAGAGCCTGAAAAATCGGCCCGAGCGCAGGCGTATGGTCGTGGCTGCGGCCAACGACGCGCATACGCTGGAGGCTGTTTTCCGCGCGGAGCGCGATGGGATCATCACGCCGATCCTGGTGGGCGACAAAAACACGATCCGGTCTGTCGCAAAAGAGTTGTCCCACACCGTCACGAGGGAAGCGATTTATGACTGCGCGGATGATCAGGCGGCGTCTGAGCTTGCTGTCCAACTGATCCGGGAGGGCAAGGCGGATTTCCTGATGAAGGGCAAGACGGACACGAAGGTCGTGCTTAAGGCCGTTGTGAATAAAGAATACGGCTTGGGGCTTGGACGGACGATGTCGCACTTCACCATTTTGCAGCTTCCCGGCTATCACAAGCTGATCGCTGTCGTGGACGGTGGCATGGTGCCCTATCCGACGCTTGAGCAGAAGAAGGACATCATCTGCAACACGGTCCAAACCATGCGCGCCCTCGGCTGTGAATGCCCGAAGGTCGGCGTGTTGGCGTGTGTGGAGAAGGTCAATCCCAAGATGCCCGAGACCGTGGAGGCACGCGAGCTGCGCGAGATGAACCGCCGCGGCGAGATCACGGACTGCATCGTGGAGGGGCCAATCTCCTATGACTGCGCCATGAGCCGTGAGATTGCTGACTTCAAGGGCTTTGAAAGCCCGGTCGCCGGTGACCCGGACATTCTGGTCGCACCGAACATCCACGCCGGAAACATCATGGGCAAAATCTTCACCGTGAGCTGCGGCGCGAAGATGGCAGGCTTTGTGGTCGGCGCGAGCTGCCCAATCGTAGTGACCTCGCGCGGTTCCAGCGCAGAAGAAAAATACCTGTCCATCGCCGTTTCGGCTGCGGCAGGCTGAGTGAAGTAGGGGTGTACCGTGTTTCAAGAGATTCTGGAGCAGATCAAAGGAAAGAAAAACATCGTCTTTCTTGGCGAGGCGGGCAGCGGCAAGAGCGAGATCGCGATCAATTTTGCCTGTGCCCTGCGGCGCAGCACTGGAAAGACCGTTCATTTTTTTGATCTGGACATGACGAAGCCACTTTACCGTTCACGCGACGTTTGCAGCCGCCTGGAGAAACAGGAAATCGAGTTCCACTTTGAGCCGCAGTTTGCCGACGCGCCCACGGCTGTGGGCGGCGTGCTGCGGCGGCTCAAGGATCCGGACTGTTTTGCCGTGATGGACGTCGGCGGCGATTATATCGGCGCACGTGCGCTAGGCGCCTACGCGCCACAGCTCAACGCGCCGCAGAGCCTAATTTACTGCGTCATCAATCCGTTCCGCCCGTGGTCTGACCATCTGGAGCACATTGACCGGACGCTGGGCGAGATACTCGGCGTATCTCACATCCATCTGGAGCAGGTGCACATCCTTGCAAATCCCAATACAGGCGCGTACACGACCGCACAGGAATTCCTGGACGGTTGTCGGAGGGTGGAGGAAATGATCTCTCCGTACAAGCCCATCGAGTTCGCATGTGTACGCCAGCAGCTGTATCCGCAGGTCTGCGGAGACTGTGCACTTGCGCTGCTGCCGATCGAGCTGTATCTGAGCTACGACTGGCTGGCGGTCGAATAAGAGGAGGTTTTGAATATGGCAGAAGTTAAAATCATTGCCGAACGCTGCAAAAGCTGCCAGTACTGCATCAAGTACTGTCCGAAGGGCGTTCTTGCAGTGGGCGAGAAGCTGAATCAGAAGGGCTATGAATACGTTGTACCCGTAAACATGGAGGCATGCGTTGCATGCTGCCAGTGTGCGTACATCTGCCCGGACGGCGCGATCGAGATTTATAAATAGACAGAGGTGAATGAGAAATGGCAAGAGTATTGATGAAAGGCTGCGAAGCTATCGCCGAGGCCGCTGTGCGCGCTGGATGCCGATTCTTCGCAGGTTATCCCATCACGCCGCAAAATGAAATCCCGGAGTATTTTGCAAGAAGACTTCCGGAGGTCGGCGGCGTATTTGTTCAGGGCGAAAGTGAGATCGCCTCGGTCAACATGGTCTATGGCTCGGGCCAGACAGGCACACGCTGCATGAGTTCCTCGTCCAGCACGGGCATTTCGCTCTACAGCGAGGGCATTTCCTTCTGCGCCTCGGCCCGGATCCCAATTGTCTATGCCAATGTCATGCGCGGCGGCCCCGGCATCGGCTCCATTCAGCCCTCGCAGCAGGACTATCTGCAGGCGGCAAAGGCCTCCGGCAACGGCGGGTTCCAGATGCGCGTATTTGCGCCGTCGACGGTCCAAGAGGTAACCGACATGACCTACCGCGCGTTTGACTATGCCGACGAGGACCGCAACCCAGTCCTCATTCTGGCTGACGGTGTCATCGGCACGATGATGGAACCGGTCGAGCTGCCGCCCATGCTCTCTGACGAGCGCATCGCGGAGATCAAGGCCAGCAAGCGCAGCTGGGCCTGTGTTGGCCACAAGCCCGGCGTTGAGCCGCTTTCGTGGATTGAGCCCGGCTGCTTCAACACCGACCGCCTTCAGGCCCGCAATATCGAAGCCGAAGAGCTTTACCGCAGCTGGAAGCCGGAATGGGAGGAATATCGTCTGGAGGGCGCGCAGATTGTGCTCACCGCATACGGTATTTCCAGCAGAATCGCAAAGGCCGTCGTTGACGAGTTGTGCGCGAATGGGGTCGCCGCCGGGCTCATCCGTCCGGTCACGGTCAACCCATTCCCGTATGAGGCATTCGAGCACATCAATTATTCCATCTGCAAGGGTATCCTCGATATTGAAATGGCTATTCCTGCACTGATGATCCATGACGTGCGCATCGGTGTCAAGGAACGCACCGAGATCCGGACGTGCCTTTGCTCCGGCGGGAATATCATGCGGAAAAAGGATGTTCTGGAGGCTGCCCGTCAGCTTCTGGAGGACAGATGAGGCCCAGCCTCATCCTGTAATCACAGACAGCGGAAAGGAATGGTCCGAATTATGGAAAAGAAATACGCAAGAACCACAACGCTCCGTGAGGACAAGGTCTCTGGCTTCTGCCCCGGCTGTATGCATAGCACTGTCGCAAAGCTGATTGGCGAGGTCCTTGAGGAGCTGAATGTGGTCGATAAAGCGGTCCTTGTAGCAGGCGTCGGCTGCTGCGGCCTGCTCATGGACTATGTAAATTACGACAATACCACAGCGGCGCACGGCCGCGCCTGCGCGGTCGCGACCGGAATGAAGCGCTCGAACCCGGAATCCATTGTATTCACCTATCAGGGCGACGGCGACCTTGCAGCCATCGGTCTCGGCGAGACGATGTCCGCGGCGAACCGCGGCGAGAACTTCACTGTTATTTTTGTCAACAACGGCATCTACGGCATGACTGGCGGCCAGATGGCGCCGACGACGCTTGTCGGCATGAAGGCGACGACAGCCCCGAAGGGCCGCGACCCCGAGGAGCACGGCTATCCCATGCACATGTGCGAGATCCTCAACCAGCTGACCGCTCCGGCCTATCTGGCCAGATGCAGCTGCAACACACCGCAGAACGTCATGAAGACGAAGAAGGCCATCCGTAAGGCATTCCAGAACCAGATCGACGGCAAGGGCTTCTCCATGGTGGAAATCGTCACGAGCTGCCCGACAAACTGGGGCCTCGACGCTCTGAGTGCGTTGGACTTCCTTGGCGACAAGATGCTTGCGGAGTTCCCGCTTGGCGTATACAGAGACAGAGACGGGGAGGGAAAGTAAATGGAAACGAATTTGCTGGTAGCAGGCTTCGGCGGGCAGGGCGTTATGACGCTCGGCAAATTCCTAGCAGCTGCAACGTGCGATGCGACGGACAAAAACGTAACGTTTTTCCCGTCCTACGGCGCCGAACAGCGCGGCGGCACGGCGAACTGCTATGTCGTTATCTCCGACAATGCGGTCGGCACGCCCATTGCGGATGAGATGGACGAGCTGATCGTCATGAACCAGCCCTCGCTCGATCGCTTTCTCGGGAAGCTGAAGGCGGGTGGCACACTGTATGTCAACAGCAGCATTGTGACAGGGGAGATTGACAGAAGCGATATCATTGTCGTCCGTGTGCCGGTTTCCGACCTCGCATTCCAGCTCGGCAATGCGAAGGTACTGAACATCATCATGCTCGGCGTGTACATCGGCTTTTCGCAGGTGTTGCCGCCCGAGGTGATCTGGAGCGCTGTGGAGCACAAGTTTGCATCCAAACCAAAGATTCTCACGCTCAATCGGAAGGCTTTTGAGGAAGGACTGCACATCGGCGCGAAAATTCGGAAAAAGAAATAAAGAGAAAGCGAATATCGAGAGCGCTTTTTGTCGGAAATGTCAAAAATGAAAAAGAAACAGTTTCATATTTGAAACAACGTGAAATAACTGTCAAAATAAGCCTTGAATAACCCCTACACAAAAAGAAAAAACACAGAAAAAGCAACACGAAAAAGTTGGAACGAGAATTGCTATATTTCATAACAAAGGATAAAATGAAAGGACGGTAGCTTTATGGATCACATCAGAAAAGAAGATTTGAAGGAAGCCCAGATGCTTGGCCGCGTCGCAAGCGCAGCATTTGGTAAGGAAGGAATCGCGGCGATCCCGGCAGACAGCTTTGTCGGCTATGCGACTTTCGCGCCAAAGTATGGCAAAATGAAGCCGCATTATCATGAAGACGAGTACATGTACATCGTCGACGCAAAGGACGCGTTTGTAACATATGGCCCAACGAAGGAGACAATGACGACGCGCGAGCCTCTCCATGCTGGAGAGATCATCCGCGCAAAGGACGGCGAGTGGCATCTGTTCGACTTTGACAGCGAGGACGGATTTCTCTCCATCATTGCGTTCTTCGGTGTACCAATCGGTCACACAAAGGAGGAGTAAGCATGTCCATTCCTGAAACCATGAAGGCGGTTTATCTTGTAGAGCCGTTCAAGCTTGAAGTCCGCGAGGTTTCCACGCCGAAGATCGAAAGAGATACGGACGTTCTGGTCAAGGTTCACACAGTCGGTGTGTGCGGCTCGGACCTGACGGCATGGAAGGGCAATCACCCGGATATGAAAATGCCGTCCATCCCAGGTCATGAGATCGCAGGTGAGGTCGTTGCCGTCGGCAGCGCCGTCACCAAGGTCAAGGTCGGCGACCACGTGATCCGCGAGCCCATCGAGTACTGCGGCAAATGCTATGCCTGCCGTCACGGCCACCCGAACGTCTGCCGCGAACTGAAGGTCTGGGGCTTTGCCAGCCAGGGCGGCCACAGAGAGTATTATGTCTCTAATGAAGATCAGGTATTCCCGTTTGACCCGTCCATCCCATGGGAGGTCGCGGCAATGGTGGAGCCGTATACGATCGCAGCCGAGGTCAATGACCGTGCAGAGGTCATGGCGGGTGACATCGTCCTGATCTACGGCCTCGGCCCTGCGGGCATGTCAATTGCGGATTGGGCAAAGGCCAAGGGTGCGACGGTCATTGCCAGCGACATGGTTCCCAAGAGACTCCAGATGGCGAAGGATTTCGGCATCGACTACGTTTTCGACGGCAGCAAGGTCGACATCGCCGCAGAGGTCATGAAGATCACCGAGCGTGAGGGCGTCAACGTCCTGATCGATGCCGCGGGAGCTCCCGGTATCATGGACAACGCCGTGGATCTGATTTCTCCATTCGGACGGATTGTCCCGGTTGCGTTCAACTTCAGCCCCAGCCCTGTCGTCTATGCCAAGATCAACCTCAAGGAAGCGCGCATCAGCGGCTCAAGACTTGAGGCTGGCAAGTTCCCAGTCGTCATCGAGGCCCTGAACCGCCACAAGGATCATATTCAGGCGCAGATCACGCACTGCTTCCCAATGGAGCAGGTCAACGAAGCATACCAGCTTGCAGCAAGCCGTAACCCAGAGGTCGGAAAAGTCATTGTCAAATACTGCGATTGAGCAGCAAAACATGAAAAAAAACAGAAGGGATACAGAAAATGAAAAAGATTCAGAAACTGCTTAGCTTGCTCCTCGCGATCATCATGTTGGCTGGCGCGCTTGCCGGCTGCGCAGGCGGCGAAAAGCCCGCTGCGGACACACCGAAGAACGGCCAGACGGACGAACAGACCCCCGCAGTCGACACCTCCGCATCGGCGGCCCGCGACGACATCGTCATCGGCCTCATTCAGGAGCCTGCAACGCTCGATCCCAACAACATGAGTGACGGCGGCGGCTTCATGGTCGCAGCAAACATCTACGAAGGCCTGCTGTGGAGCACAGACGACCTTCAGATTGAGCCGCTTCTGGCAAAAAGCTGGGACGTCTCGGGCGACGGCTTGGTTTACACATTCCATCTGGAAGAGGACGTCAAGTTCCACAACGGCGAGCCATTCACCGCTGAGGACTGCAAGTTCTCCTATGACCGTGCTGCTTCCGGCGGATATGCAGACTCCGCGACAGCGTTCATCGACTCGACCCGTGCCGTGGACGAGCACACCTTTGAGGTGACGCTCAAGTATCCATATGCCTCCGCTCTGGACTGCTTCGCATCGCACTTTCTGCGCATCGTGAGCAAGAAGGCCGTTGAGGACTGCGGCGATTCCTTCTCCTATAATCCCATTGGTGCCGGAACCGGCCCGTATAAGTTCATTTCATGGACCAGTGGCAGTGACATACAGCTCGAGGCCTTCGAGGAATACTGGAGAGGCGCAGCCTCTATTAAGAAGGTTGACATGCGTGTCACCACCGACCAGAGCACGCTGTCTCTGGCGATCGAGACTGGCGAGGTTGACTATGGCCAGATCAGTGGTGCGGATCTTGAAACGTTCTCTTCCAACGACAAGATCACCTATTCCACAAACGCAACGACGATCTACAACTACGTCGGCTTCAACACCGAGCAGGCTCCGTTTGACAACGCTCTTGTTCGTCAGGCCATCGCTTATTGCTGCGACAAGAACGATCTGGCGCTCATTTCCTATGAGAGCATGGACGCTGTCACCGTGACTGCTACGCCCGCCCCCGCGGGGAGCGTACCCGGAACGTTTGAGGTCTATCCGAAGGATATCGAGAAGGCAAAACAGCTCCTCGCAGAGGCTGGCTATGCCGACGGCTTCAGCACCACGATCTACACGCCCAACGCAACGTGGAGAAAGAACATTGCGACCTATCTCCAGTCCTGCATGGCGGAGATCGGCATCACCGTGAACATTGAGGTCATGGAGCAAGCAGCCCTCCTCGAGGATATCCGTTCCGGCAACTGTCCGATGTTTATCATGGGCTTTGTCGGTCTGGGCGCAAACGCTGACTTCTTCTACTACAGCAACTACCGCTCCGGCCAGAACTTCGACTATACCAGATACAACAACCCCGAGCTCGACGCGCTTCTCGACGCTGCACACGTTTCCAGTGACGAGGCGGAGGTTAAAGAGCTCTACAAGCAGATTGCACAGATCGTCTATGATGAAGTGCCCGATATGCCGACGTTCCACATCAACTTCATGTACGGCTACAATGCCGACCTGAACGCGACTGTTGCACCCTTCGCAAGAATCTACGTTTACGATTTCTCCTGGAAATAACCCTTTCCAACGGGGACCCCGGAATGGCTTCGGCCATTCCGGGACCAGCCGAAATGAGATGAGGAAGAACAATGTTTAAGTATGTAGCAAAGCGAATCCTGCTGATGATCCCCATTTTATTCATGGTGATTTTCATCGTTTATTTCCTGCTTGATCTGGCCCCTGGCAATCCGGGACAGATCATTCTCGGCGAGACTGCATCCATCGAGGACGTTGAGGCGCTCAATGAGCAGCTAGGCTATAACAATCCGTTCTTTGTCCGCTTCTTTAATTACATCAAAAATCTGATCATTAACCGCAACTTTGGTACTTCGTGGCGCACGAACCGCGATGTCATGACGGAGGTTTTGGCCCGCTTCCCGGTCACGTTCCGTCTCGCGGCCTTTGGCGTCCTGCTTGCAACGCTGATCGGTGTTCCAATCGGTATCGTGTCGGCAGTGAAGCAGTATTCTGCGGTCGATAATATTTCCCGCGTGCTGGCCATGCTTCTGGCGGCGTTTCCGCCGTTTTGGCTCGGTATGCTGATGATTCTGCTGTTTTCCGTGAAGCTTGGCTGGCTGCCGCCGAGCAGCATCACGACGCCGCTGCACTATGTGCTGCCAGTCATCACCATCGCAATCCCACAGGCTGCGTCCCTGCTGCGATTCTCCCGCTCGACCATGCTGGAGACCATCCGTCAGGACTACATCCGCACGGCCAGAGCCAAGGGCGTGCCGGAGCGGAAGGTCATTCTGCGTCACGGACTGCGCAACGCGCTTCTGCCGATTGTGACGGTCCTCGGCGACACCTTTGGCCGACTTCTCGGCGGCGTCGTCATCATTGAGGCGGTCTTCGCGATCCCCGGTATGGGCCAGTTTGCGCTGAATGCGATCCTCATGAAGGATGTTCCGCAGGTCATGGCCTCTGTCATTTTTCTGTCGGCGGTGTTCTGCTTAATCATGCTGGTGGTCGACGTGCTTTACATCTTCATCGACCCACGCATCAAATCCGCCTATTCCGCAAAAAAGAAGTAAGGGGAGCGCAAAATGAAAGAAAAAGGGCATTCTCGAGGCTCATCTGAAAGTAAGTCTTTGACCGCAGATATTTTAAGACGTTTCCGCCGCAATAAGACCGCAATGGCGGCGCTGATCCTGCTGCTTCTGATCATCCTTGTGGCGATCTGTGCTGACTGGATCGTTGGCTATGACAAGGCGATCACGCAGAATATCTCCGAACGCTATCAGGCACCCAGCAAAGAGCATTGGATGGGTACCGACGCGTTTGGACGCGATGTTTTCGCCAGAATCGTGCATGGCTCGCGCATTTCGCTCATTGTCGGTGTTGTGACGACGGCGGCCTCGATCCTGATGGCCTGCCTGTTTGGCGCGGTCGCCGGATACTATGGCGGGCGCGTGGACAACATCATCATGCGCTTCATGGACGTCATGATCAGCATTCCCAGCATTTTGTTGACGCTGTGTATCGTGGCGATCCTCGGAAGCAACGTCCGGAATCTGATGATCGCGCTGGTCATCGGACAGATACCCGGCTTTACGCGGATTATCCGCTCGGTCATCCTGAACCTCAAGGGCTCGGATTACATCGAGGCAGCTAAATCCTACGGCGCGAGCAACGCGCAGATTATTCTGCGACACATTCTCCCAAATGCAATGGGCCCAATCATCGTGCAGGCAACCATGAGCGTATCCAACTCGATCATTGCCGCAGCCAGCTTGAGCTTCATCGGCCTTGGCTGTCAGCCGCCTACGCCTGAATGGGGCATCATGCTCTCTGAGGCGAAGGATCAGATGCGCAAGTACGCGTATCTTGCGATCTTCCCAGGTGCCTCCATTGCTATTACGGCGCTCTGCTTTAACCTGATGGGCGACGGCATTCGTGATGCACTCGATCCGCGCCTGAAGGACTGAGGTGACAAGATGGAAAAAGAAGTACTGCTGACAATTAAAAATCTTCGTGTCGGCTACTGCACTGAGGGCAAAACGGCCCACGCCGTGAACGGTATCGATCTGACAATCCACTCAGGCGAGACGCTCGGCCTTGTGGGTGAGACGGGCGCGGGCAAGACAACGACGGCGCTGTCCATCCTCAAGCTGCTTCCGAATCCCGGTCGTGTTTCCAGGATGGACGCGGACGAGATGACCTTTCAGGGCCTCGACCTGCTATATGCAAGTGAGACGGAAATGCACGCCATCCGCGGCGACCTCATCTCGATGATTTTTCAGGATCCTATGACGAGCCTCAACCCGGTGCTGAGTATCGGCGCACAGATCGCGGAGGCTGTTCAGCTCCACAGCGGAAAGATTTCCAAGGCAGAGGTGGAGCAGGAGGTCGAGCGTGTCCTGCGCATGGTCGGCATCCCACCCGAGCGCAAGCGCGAATATCCGCACCAGTTCTCCGGCGGCATGAAGCAGCGCGTCGTCATCGCAATGGCACTGGTCTGCAACCCGGCGCTCCTCATTGCCGATGAGCCGACGACGGCGCTGGATGTGACGATCCAGGCGCAGGTGCTGGCGATGATGGACGAGCTCAAGCGCAAGCTCGGCACGGCCATGCTGCTGATTACGCATGATCTTGGCATTGTGGCGCAGACCTGTGAGCGCGTCGCGGTGATGTATTCCGGTGAGATCATTGAGTACGGCACGGTAGGGCAGATATTTGAAGGAGCTGTTCACCATCCCTATACTGTGGGCCTTTTCGGCTCCATCCCCGATCTTGAGAGAAAAACGAGACGTTTATCACCGATCATGGGCCTGATGCCCAATCCGTATGAGTTGCCACAGGGCTGCAAGTTCCATCCCAGATGTCCGCACTGCATGCAGCAGTGCATCGACTCGATTCCGCCGCTGCGCGAGCAGGATGGACATATGATCCGCTGCCACTGCCCAGTCCCGCTCGAAAAGGAGGGCGTATAAGCATGGAAAACAGAAACAATGCACCCCTGATCCGAACGGTTGGACTCAAAAAGTATTTTCACGTTCCGCAGGGCGAGCTGCATGCGGTGGACGACCTGAATTTGACGATTGAGCGTGGCAAAACACTCGGCATCGTCGGCGAATCTGGCTGCGGAAAGTCAACGCTGGGCCGCGTGCTGCTACGTCTGACTGAGGCAACTGAGGGCCAGATCTTCTATAACGGCGAGAACATCTGCCAGTACTCGGCGGCGAAAATGAAACAGATGCGGAAGAAAATGCAGATGATCTTTCAGGATCCGTACGCGAGTCTTGACCCGAGGATGTCGGTCGCGCAGCTCATCGCTGAGCCGCTCCGCACGAATCATGTCTGCAAGAGCAGAGTGGAACTGGAGAAGCGCGTCGCGGAGCTTATGGATACGGTCGGCCTCGCCGGGCACCTGCGCAATACCTATCCGCATGAGCTTGACGGCGGACGCCGTCAGCGCATCGGCGTGGCCCGGGCGCTGGCGCTTGAGCCGGAGTTCATCGTCTGCGACGAGCCGGTTTCGGCACTGGATGTCTCTATTCAGGCGCAAATCCTGAACCTTCTGATGGATCTTCAGGAGCAGATGAATCTGACCTATGTCTTCATCACCCATGACATGTCGGTCGTCAAGCATATTGCCGATGATATCTGCGTGATGTATCTTGGACAGTGCGTGGAGCGCGCTCCGGCTGACGAGCTGTTTGAAAAGCCGCTGCACCCTTATACGCAGGCGCTTTTGAAGGCCATTCCCGTCCCAAGGCTTGGCAAGGAGAAGGTCTGCACTGAGGTTATCCATGGCGAGCTGACGAGCCCCATCAATCCCAAACCCGGCTGCCGCTTCTCGGTGCGCTGCCAGAAGCGTCATGACGGACGCTGCCCGAATGAGCATCCGCAGTTGCACGAGGTCTCGGCAGGACATTATGTGATGTGCTCGCTCTGCGGCGAATAAAAGCGGAAAGGAAGAATTGCAATGAAATGTGTAGATGCACACCTGCATATCTTTGAGCGTCTGACAGGCTATGCCTTTGGCGGCGAGTTTCGCCCGATCGGCGGAGGGATGGCCCGCTGGGCCAGCGGTGACTTGGATCTTCTCTGCACGCCCGACATGGGCGATACGGGTGTCAGCGCCGAGAGCATGATCCGCTTCATGGACCGCCATGAGATCGAGACCGGAGTTCTGCTTCAGGCCTGTGCCTATGGCTTCCAAAATGAGTATATTGCCGAGAGTGTGGAAAAATATCCCGACCGGCTGGTCGGCACGGCGACCATCGACCCGTTTTTCCGTATGTTCGACAAGATTCTCGATCGGTTTGTCGGCGAGTTGAATTTCCGCCGTTTCAAGCTGGAAATGAGCTGCACGGGCGGCCTTTGCAGCTTCCACGATGAAAATGCGCTGTGGAACCATGAGAATCTCGAAAAGCTTTGCGCGCGTCTCGAGAGCCTGAACGGCACGCTGTCGCTCGATCTTGGCGCACCCGGCACGCCGAGCCACCGCATCGACCGCGTCAAGCAGATCGCGCAGGCACATCCGAACCTACATATCATCATCTGCCATCTGCTGTCCATGCCGCGCGACCACGCGCAGCAGCTTCAGCAGGAGCTGGAGTATCTGAATCTTGACAACATCTGGTTTGATCTTGCCGCCATCAACAGCAACACTGCCGAGCATGCTCCGTTTGAGTGGGCGCGTCGCTATCACCGGATCGCAAAGGACACGGTCGGCGCGAAAAAGCTGGTGTGGGGCACGGATTCGGCAACGGTCATGAAGGACTTCACCTATGAAGAACTCATGAGCCTTGTGACGGACGCGGGCATCTACTCTGACGTGGAGCTTTCAGATATTTTCCGGAACAACGCGCGTGAGGCTTATCGTTTTTAAGCGGTAACGCTAAAAATACAAAAGGAAGAAAGGACACAAACCAATGAAGAAAAAGTTTTTGCCAATCGCACTTGCGGCAGCACTCGTCGTGGCACTGCTGCTGACGGGCTGTGCAAGCAGACAGAGTACAGACGAGTCTACTGGCAATGAGGCCGGAACCGCGACGCTCGCAGCAGGGATCGACTTGACTTCGGAAGGCCTAAAGATCGGCTTTTCCGCAGGCAACATGGACTCCAATGCAGTCCTCTGGGAAAAAGGCATCCAGCAGGGTCTGGCCTCCTACAGCAACATTCAGGTCACAACCTTCGATGCAGGCGGCTCCGGTGAAACGCAGGTGCAGCAGTTTGAAGAGATGATCAATCAGGGCTACAATGCGATCATTGTCAATGCCCTCGATACCTCAGCGCTTGCATCTGTGACCACAGAAGCCGAAAAGAACGGCATCAAGGTCATCCACATCAACGTCGGTCCCGACAGCACCCATACCGGCGGCATCAGCAACAGCAGCTGGAACCTCGGTGTGACGGTTGCAAACGATGTCATGGCCAAAATGCCCAGTGCAAAGTGCGTTGCCATTGGCCCTCCCGTCTCAATGCAGGCAGTTGTTCAGGGCGTGACCGCGTTTGAAGAGACTCTCAAGGCCGGCGGCGACAGCTATCAGTTCCTTGAGAATCAGGCTGGCGACTGGTCGACAGAAAACGCCAACGAGCTTGCAAGAAACCTGCTCACCAAGTATAATAACGACATCGACGTCATCTTCTGCCACAGCGATCAGATGGCTCTCGGCGCTGCACAGGCAGTTGAGGCTGCCGGCCTGTCCGGAAAGATCAAGATCTACGGTGCAGACGGTTTGCAGGAAGCGCTGACCTATATTAAGGAAGGCAAGATGGAAGGAACCGTGTACTGCGACGCTGTGCAGCAGGGCACAACCGCTGCGCAGTTCGCACTGTACGCTCTGGCGACCGGGATTGATGGAAGCACACTTGAGGCAACGCCTGACATTGTGGCTCCGAGCTTCATTATCGACTCCAGTAGCGTTGACGAGTACCTGAAATAAGCAACGCCCGGCTATCCTTCCCAGATCGCACAGGCTGGGAAGGATAGCATACTTTTAGGAGGTATTTTCGGTGAAACAGGGGATTTTGAGAAAGCTGATTTCAGTCGCGCTGCTGATGTTATTTGCCGCGTTTTTCTCCGTCACAACAGATTCGTTCCTGACGTGGCGAAATATCAACAGTATTCTTAGAGAGGCCTCGGTTGTCGGCCTGCTGTCCCTTGGCGTGTCGTTCGTCATCATTGGCGGCGGCATCGACCTTTCTACAGGCTCCGTGCTCGGCCTTTCCGCCATGATTGCCTCACGGCTTGTGACGGATACGCTGATCCCAATCTGGATCATCGTGCTGATCGTGCTGACAGCGGGCACGGTTCTGGGCCTTGTCAACGGCCTCCTGGTCGAAAAGCTGGGCTTGTCCGAGCTTATCGCATCATTCGCGACCATGCACGTCTACCGTGGCTTTGTGTACTTGCTGGCGTACTATGATGCCAACGGCCATTTGATCACGCGCGCGGTGCAGGATAAGGGGTTCCTCGCGATCGGCGGCAGCATCGGCGGCGTATACTATATGTCCATGATCTGGCTGGCAATGATCGTGCTTGGCTATCTGCTGCTCAAGAAGACGACGACTGGTACTTATATCTATGCGACTGGCGCGAACAGAAAATCGGCTCAGCTTTCGGGCATCGCGGTCAGCCGGATCAAGATCCTTACGTTTGTGATCTCCGGCCTCTGCGCGGCGCTGGCAGGCATTTTCTTGCTGGCATGGCAGGGCTCTGTCGGCCTGAATACAGGCAGCGGCATGGAATTTGAGGCCATCGCGGCTGTTGCCGTTGGCGGCATCGTGCTCTCCGGCGGACGCGGCGATACCATCGGTGTGTGCATCGGCAGCCTGTTTATGATCGTTGTTGTAAATGGCATTTACAAGTTTGGTCTGCCGACGGAAATCCAGACCATTGCATACGGTGCGGTCATTATCATCATGTCCGTGTTCGATGCGGTCTATATCCGGATCATGAGCCAGCGCAGCAGGCTTTCCAAGAACGCTGCCAAGGCTGAAGGAGGAGCAGTATGAGTCAAGAAAACAGAGAGCTTCTTCAGATGAAGGACATCCGGAAGCAATTTCCGGGCGTGCTGGTGCTGAATGACGTGGATTTCTCGGTCGGTTACGGTGAGGTCCACGCGCTGATGGGTGAAAACGGTGCGGGCAAATCGACGCTGATCAAGATTCTGACCGGCATTTATGCAGCAGACGGCGGCGAGATTTGGATGGACGGGAAAAAGGTCGATATCCGATCGAAGCACGACGCCGCGGCGAACGGCATTTCCGTCATTTATCAGGAGCTGAGCCTCATCCCGACACTGAGCGTCATCCAGAACATGTTCCTCGGGCAGGAGCTGGCAAAGGGCAAGTTTCTTCTGAGTAAAAAAGCCATGTACCGCCGTGCACGGGAGCTTATGGAAAAGTGCAATTTCACGCTTGATCTCGACGCTCCGGTGGAATCGCTGAGCGTTGCCAAGCAGCAGATGGTCGAGATTCTGAAATCCCTTCTGTACGATGCAAAGCTCATCATCATGGACGAACCGACGGCATCGCTCAACATGCAGGAATCCGAGAGCCTGTTCAGGATCATCAGCCATCTCAAGAAAAACGGCACGAGCATCATTTATATCTCGCACCGTCTTGAGGAGGTCTGGCAGCTTGCCGATCGGCTTACGGTGTTGCGCGACGGCTGCGTCTGCGGCGTACTGAACAGAGAAGAGATCGATCCGGTCAAGGTTGTGCATATGATGCTCGGCAAGGACCTCAAGGGCGAGACGTGTGAGCTTCATGCCGCGAAGCCGGACGCCTCTGTGCTCAAGGTCGATGGGCTGTCCATTCCGGGCTGCCTTGAAAACGTCAGCTTTGAGGCGCGCGGCGGCCAGATCCTTGGCATCGGCGGCCTTGTCGGCGCCGGACGCACGGAAATTCTTGAAAGCATTTACGGCCTGCGCAAGTATGCGGCCGGAAGCATCACGCTCGACGGCAAGCCCGTTGCGCACAGTGCGGGAAAGGCTGTCCGGCAGGGCGTGGGCCTTGTGCCGGAGGATCGCCGCAGAGAGGGGCTGGTGCAGTCGCTTTCTGTTGCGGACAATATTGCGCTTTCCAACTATGACGTTCTGTTCCCCGGCGTGACGGTCCATCCGTCGAAGATCATGGCGCAGGCAAAGGAAAGCATCGAGCTTCTGCGCATCAAGACACCCAGCGGCAGTACACGCTGCATGAACCTCTCGGGCGGCAACCAGCAGAAGGTCGTTCTGGCCAAGTGGCTGATGCGCGACCTGAAAGTACTGCTGGTCGACGAACCGACCGTCGGTATTGACATTGGTTCAAAGACAGAAATTTATGAGATCCTGCGCAGCATTGCCGACAAAGGCTCAATCGTAGTCGTTGTCTCCTCGGATACGGAGGAACTGCTCAAGATTTCCGACCGGATCCTGATCATGGTGGGTGGCAAGGTTTTTGCTGACATGCCCAATCAGCGCTTGACAGCGGATGATCTGCTATTGGAGGCATCCGGCATTCACAGCAAAAAGGAGGAGGCATAAGGTATGAATCTGACGAAAAAGCTTTCTCTTCAGAAGCCACTGATGCTGCTGGCGCTGATCATCATCGCTGCGGTATCGTGCCCGACGTTCCTGACGCCGTCGAATATCCTGAGCATTCTTCTGGCTGTCTGCATCTATGGCGTTATGGCCTGCGGCACAATTTTCCCACTGCTCAACGGCGGCATAGACCTTTCCATCGGCTCTGTGGCTGCATTGTCCGGCTCGGTCATGGTGCTGGTGACGATTGCCTCTGGATACAGCACAGGCGGCACCATCCTTGGCATTGTGCTCGGCCTTCTGGCTGGTACGGTATGCGGTGCCCTCAACGGCCTGATCTCATATTACTTTGCACTTCCGGCCTTTGTTGTGACACTTGCAATGAAAAACATCATCCTCGGCGTCACGCAGCATATCACGAACCGCAACACCGTCATCTGCTTGTACTCCGATCTCATGAACTGGATCGGCACCGGCAAGATCCTCGGCGTCCAGTTCCTGATCATCCTTTTTGTGATCGTGTTCCTGATTGCGTGGTTCGCGCTCAACCGCTCGAAATTCGGCCGCTATACCTATGCCGTCGGCGGCAATGAGGTCGCGAGCCGCTATAGCGGCGTCAACAGTCGCCTTGTCGGCATCAGCGCCTATGCCATCTCCGGCTTCACGGCGGCGCTCTCCGGTGTCATGCTCTCCTGCTTTAACCGTCAAGCGGTGGCAACGCAGGCCTCCGGCTATGACGGAAACGTGCTCGTCATGCTCGTTGTTGGCGGCGTCAGCATGGCCGGCGGCGAAGGCAGCATCACAGGCGTGTTGTTCGGCATGCTCCTGATCGGCATCATCAACAACGCCATGCTCCTGATCGGCATTGGCTCGATGTATCAGGATATGGTACAGGGTATCCTGATCGTGTTGGCTGTTGCGCTGGATGTGTATTCAAAAAAGAAAAAGCAGATGGTCAAGGCTGCGAAGAAGGCTGCCTGACAGCTGCGGAAAATGAGGCATGCCATGGGCTACGAATTATTCAGCATCGAAAACAGTGTGATCTGTGTCACGGGCGGTAGCGGCGGTATCGGAAGCGGCCTCGCAGCCGGACTTGCGGAGTTGGGGGCCAGAGTCGTCATTCTCGGCCAAAATATGCAAAAGCTTAAGGCTGCGGCGGAGAAGATAGGCGTCGAGACCGGAAGGCACGTCGACTGCGTCCGTGCGGACATCACGGACGAGGGGGAAGTCGAGGCTGCTTTCCAGGAAATCAATTCCCGCTTCGGCAGGCTCGACGGGCTTGTCAACTGTGCCGGAACCAGCTATGTTGCGCCACTGTGCGACATGCCAATCGACCGCTGGCAGCACGTCATGGACGTGAACGTCAGGGGAACGGTTCTCTGCTGCCGCGCGGCAGGAAAATACATGCACCGCAGTGGTGGTGGACACATCGTAAATATCAGCTCGCTTGCTGCCACACACGGAAAGCCGGGCTACACGGCCTATACGCCGAGCAAGGCGGCGGTAAACGCGCTGACGTTCACATTGGCCGCGGAGTGGGGGAGACTCGGTATCAATGTCAACTCCGTCTCCCCGACAATCGTGGTCACGGAGATCAACCGCAAACAGATCGCGGATAACCCCGGGTATCTCAATAAGGTCCTCTCTACGATCCCAAACGGCCGTGCGTGCAGCGCGCAGGAGCTTTTGGGAACCGTCGCGTTCCTGCTCAGCCCAGCGAGCAGCTATCTGACGGGGCAGAACATCGGCTGTGATGGCGGCGCGCAGAACGGCGACATTGCGGTCATCCCGCCGTTGAAGGAAATGTAAAGGAGGTACGAAATGAAACGGATTACATGTGTTTACACGGGCTTCGGCGGCTTGAGCGATATCGTTGAAAAGATCTTCTTGGATGCATGCGGCGACGTCTGCTTCCACCATATCGCCGACTCTGGCCTGATCGAAGATATCCTTTCTGAGGGCGGTGTCACGCCGCTGCTGGAAAAACGCCTGTTTGCGCTGTTTGATGCAGCTGCGACCACGCAGCCGGATATCATTGTCTCGACCTGCTCATCCATAGGCGAGACGACGCGGAAATACGCGGCGATGCATCCGGAGCTTCGGATGATGAGCATCGATGAGCCGATGGCACGCTATGCGGCCATTCACGGCAAAAAGGTCGCGGTGCTGGCGACGCTTGCTACGACGGTCGAGCCATCGGCAAAGCTTGTCAGCCGCTTCAGTGCAGAGGCCGGACGCGACGTTTCGGTCGTCAGCGCCGTCGCAGGGGGCGCGTTCGACGCCATGCGCAGCGGTGATATGGCACATGCAGCGGAGCTTGTCGTACAGACGGCAAAGGCTGTCTGCTCCGATGCGGATATCATTCTGCTGGCACAGGCATCCATGGCCAATTTCCGGCAGGCACTCCATGAGGCGTTGGGCTGCGGTGTGACGCTTTTGGAAAGCCCGTCGACTTGTGCGCAGTACTTGAAGACGGAACTCGGCTGCTGAGACGCCGGGCCTTTTTGTGCGCGTATTGCGCGTGTTGAGTGATCAGCTGCGACGCTGTGACTCGGTAAACAGCCAGAACGCTCCGGCATAACACCGACACAGAATGACGAGATTATTGTGGAGAAATTTTACAATACACATAATCTTTTTGCAGCTGCCCTCACCAAGAGCATGGGGCAGCAGGCCTTTTGCACCGCGCCGCGGCATTTTTTCCTGAAATATGTCGGTATTACTGCGAAATAATGTCTTGCACAGCACGAAAATTCCTCGCTGCCGGTCAGATTTTCAGTTTTCAGGCATGCCCTAAACAAAACAGAAATGCATCGGGAGGCGCTGTGCCAACGGCGGCAATGATGTTGCAGAAAAAAGGGCAGCGCTTTACGGAACCCGATACTCGGTCATAATCAGATTAATAATCATCGATAAGGTACAATAAGTTGCGCAAATTGGAAACCGCATAAAAGAAGACATAAGTGCGCCGAGGCAATTGACCTTGAAAAATTTAGTATTGCACACGCTCGTTGCATAGATAAAGAGAGATTTGAACGATTAGGAAAACGTAAATTATCTGTTGAAAAAGATCCGAATCAACGTCCTGAATGTGGTTGTATCGAAAGTATAGATATAGGAACCTACAACACATGCAGAAATGGATGCTTATACTGCTACGCAAATTATAGTCATAATACAGTAATGCGCAACACTCAAATACACAATCCAACATCGCCTTTACTTTTTGGAGATGTCGGGCCAGACGATGTTATAAAAGAACGAAAAGTAAAATCCTGCAAGGAATGTCAAATGACTTTATTTGATCTGTAAAACTCAGCAATAAAGTTGGTATCAAGGAACTCGAAAATACGCCGGACGCAAGCGGCCACGTGGCCGCCACGCCCGGCGTTTACTGTTATTCGTTCTCCTATGTGAACCGGAACTTCTGACCGTTATAGTCGGCATCCGTCATGCAAAGGTGCCGGCGCGGATATACTTCCGAGCGACACTTTCGAAAGAGTGTGGATAAGTATATCAGTTTTGACAACGAGGTTCGCCCACATCAGATGCTGCAGTACAAGGCACATCAAGCGTTTAAGGCGGCATATTAAAGTAGTTATATCAAAAAGCCGTGTTCATATAGCAACGCTGGCAGATAAAAACATCTTCGCAATTTTGATGTTTCCCGATATACATAAGCTATACACAAAAAAGCAGAAAGCCTTGTACCGCGGGGCTTTCCGAATAGGAAACCATCCGTGTTTCGATAAAAAATTTCGAAACACGGATGGTGTTCATTTTGGTACGGGTAGTGGGACTCGAACCCACACGCCTCACGGCAGAGGAACCTAAAGGTGATGTCACCTTAGTGAAAGGTTTCCTGGTTGTCAGCGGCAATAAGCAACTCGTTTTCGGCGTCGTTTTGCGTATTATAGTCAATTTGCTTCTGCATTCAAACCATAACTGCCGGCAGTGTCTATGTTTCCTTGACAGGCACACTGCCGGCAGTTTATATACAAAAATTCCGGCAGACATATGGTATGTCCGCCGGAATTTTCTATAGGAGCACAAAATGCAGAGAGTCTGGATTTTTTATATGATGGCCCTGAACAGCATAAAGCTGTCGTTAAAAATCGAACATATAGTTTTCAAGCTGCTGCTGGGCGCTGAGGATGGAGTCGCTGTCCAGACGGCGCTGACGCAGCGTTTTGTCGCTGTCGAGAAGTGCACAGTAGAGCACATCCGTGACATAGAGGAAGATCAGGTTGTTGGACAGAGATAGTGCATTTTGCGTTGTGATCTTATCACTGATGATGAATTTGTAATCGATCAGCTCAGTGAGCTTGGGCGAGTCGTAGCTGGTGATGGAGATAATTGACGCGCCTTTTTCGTGGCAGATATTGATGGACTGATAAAGCTCACGCGTGAGGAGCGATGGGGCAATGATCAAAATGAGATCATCCGGACCAACACAGCGGGAGAAAATGCGCAAATCGCTCGCGGCTTTGATGGATTTTGCGTACAGCCCGACCATGCTGAGCCGGAATTCCAGATCCTCCGCAACAAAACAGGCGTAAGACGGTGAAAAAATATAGATGTGTTCGGATCTGCGCATGGCGGCGGCAGCCTGCTGGACAAGCTGTTCGTCCAGCATGGCGGTCGTATTGACCAACATATTGCGGTAATCGCGGCTGATTGCACCGATCAGGCCATCAGAGCTGGCAGTATCGGATTCGCGCATGGAATTGAAAAAGTTCTCCTGCGCAAGGGCGATTTTGAAGGCATTGAACCCCTTGAAGCCGATTTTTTTGCAAAAACGGTTGATGCTTGCCTCGGAGGTATTCGTATTCTGCGCAATGGTGGTAATTGTGCTTGCGACAACGGCGTTGGCATTGTGGATGACATATTGCGCGATCTCGTTTTCACTGACCGTAAAGCTCTGCTGCATAGCGACAATTTTTGAAATGACGGGAGATACCATAATCAATCCTCTTCCAAGAGTAAATTATACATCGATAAATTGTTTCCTATATCATACCCTATGAACCACGAAAATGCAAATTCATTCTGATGAATTGAATTGTTCAACTTCTCCAAAAAAGCAGCATGTAATTTGTATGAAATTAATTTTCAAAAATATTGACACAAAATGAAATTATTGATAGTATTTTATTGTAAACAGGCGATGCTTCTCTAATAATTTTCGGAAATCGTGAAAATAATTTTCGAGAATGATCAAAAATGCAGGAGAGAATTGGAAATTCGGGCTGATTTTAAAATGGAGGTGCTTATGTCAGATTCGATCTATGATCAGAAATTTGACGTCGTGATCTGCGGCGGCGGCGTGTCAGGCTGTACCGCGGCCATTGCGGCGGCGCGCAGCGGAGCAAGCGTTTTGGTCGTTGAACAGAACGGCTACCTGGGTGGAAGCCTGACAGCGTGCGGCGTCGGGCCGATGATGACCTTTCACGCCGGTGAGAAGCAGGTCATCCGCGGCATTATGCAGGAACTGGTAGACGCACTCATGGAGCGCGGATGGTCTGCCGGCCATGTCGCCGACACAAAGCAGTATACCAGTACGATCACGCCGTTTTCCTCGGAGGGACTGAAGCTGATTCTGGATGAAAAACTCCGGCAGGCTGGCTGCAAGGTTCTGTTCCATACCTTCCTGGGGCACGTGAACGTGGAGGACGGAGCGATCTGTTCGATCACGGTGTGCAACAAGGACGGACTGCATGAGCTTTCCGGAAGGGTGTTTGTGGACGCGACAGGCGACGGAGATCTTGCGGCGTGGTCCGGCGAGGCGATGACGAAGGGACGCCCGGAGGACGGTGCGGCACAGCCGATGACCATGAACGTCAAGTACTGCGGTGTGGATACAGACCGGCTAAAGGGCTATGTTCTGGAACATCCGGAACGATTTTTCCGGCTAGCGCCGCACATGGATCTGTTCCGGGTCACAGAGCCGGTCGATCTGGAGGGCTTTGACGAGGAGTTCAAGCAGGCAAAGCGGGAAGGACGCCTCACCATCAGCCGCGAAAACATTCTGATGTTTGGCACAGGGCGCGAAGGCGAGTACATTCTGAATACGACTCGCATTGTCGAGCACGACGCGACCGACGCAGTCAGCCTCAGCGAGGCGGAATATCTCGGAAGAAAGCAGTGCGCGGAGCTAGATGCGTTCGTACATGAGACCGTGCCGGGCTTTGAGCGTGCGATGGTCGAGTTTACAGGACCGTCCGTCGGTGTTCGCGGCTCGCGCCAGTTGGTCGGAAGGTATACGCTGACGGCGGAGGACATTCTGGAGTGCAAGAGCTTTCCGGACCGCATCGCGCACTCGTCCTACCCGATCGACATCCACAACCCGAAGGGCGAGGGGACCGCGAGCCGGTTCGTCAGCCGCCCGGGGAGCTATTATTCTCTGCCGTATGCCATCATGGTCGGGCAGAAGACGAAAAACCTTCTGGTGACGGGGCGTTGCGTTTCGGCGACCTTTGAGGCGCAGGCTGCGATCCGCACGACGCCGACTGTCGGCGCGATGGGGCAGGCTGCCGGAATCGCGGCGGCGATGGCTGCGAAGGAGCGCACCGATATTGCAGATGTGGACATTGCCCGGCTTCAGCAGACGCTGGTACAGCAGGGGGCGTATCTGGAGCTGTAAAATGCGCTGAGAACGGTTCTTAAATGCGTGGAGCATTGAGAATAGATGAAAGAAAGAATTATGGAGGTTCAAGAAATGGCAACAATTCAGGCAATCGGCATTTTCCTGATCTTCGCGGCTTGTGTGGTTCTGATGATGACCCGCAAGCTCCCGACGATCCTGGCACTGCCCATCATGGCGATCGGCATTTCGCTGGTCGCAGGCATCCCCTTCGTTTCGTCCGACTCGGACACGTTCTCGATCGCAAAGGACGTTCTGGAGGGCGGCGCGATGCGCATGAGCACCGCGATCGCAGGCTTGATCTTCGGCGGCTGGTTTGGCAAAATCCTGACCAAGGTCGGTATCACCCACACGATCATCCGTAAGGCTGCCGAGCTGGCAGGCGACAAGCCGCTTCCCATCGCCCTGGCGTTCCTCGTTGTCTGCTCACTGATCTTTGCTGCGTCCAACGGTCTCGGTATGGTCATTCTGGTCGGCACGATCATCATCCCCATCATGATCTCCGCAGGCGTGAGCCCGATGACCGCAGGTGCGGTGCTGCTGTTCTCCAACGGCATCGGCGTTACCTTTAGTGTCGGCACGCTCGGCGTTTACATCGACACGCTCGGTCTTCCGCTCGAGACGGTCACGTCCTATTCCTGGCTGTGCGCGATCCCGCTGATCGTGGTTGCTGTCGCATGGATCGTTTTCTCTATCCAGCGTGACTCCAAGACCCGCAAGGCATGGGCAATGCCCGCCGCAGAGAGCGGCAGTGAGAAGAACGTCCGCGCCATCGCGCTGATCAGCCCGCTGGTCCCGGTCGTGCTGGTCTTCGCATTCAAAATGCAGCTGGTCCCCTCAATCCTGATCGGTATTGTCGTGGCGCTGATCCTTTCCACGCCCAAGAACGCGGTGCAGGTCGTTGCCGGTGCGTTTGTGGAAGGCATTCAGGAGACTGCCGGCGCGACCGCGCTGATGATCGGGATCGGCATGACGCTGAAGGCGGTCATGGCGACCGAGGTCGCTGCGGTTCTGTCTCCGGTCATCAATGCGATGATCCCGCAGAGCAAGATTGCGTACATCCTGATTTTCGGTCTGCTGAGCGTTCTGGCGATCTATCGTGGTCCGCTGAACGTCTGGGGCCTTGGCAGCGGCATCGTTGCGCTGCTTGCGGCATCCGGCATGAACCCCGTTGCTGCGATGGTCGCGCTCCGTCTTGACTCCAACGTGCAGGCGGTCTGCGACCCGACCAACTCGCACAACGCATGGGTCTCCGACTTTACGAAGATCGACGTCAACGAGTATCTGAAGAAGACGATCCTCTGGATCATGATCTCCACGCTTGTGGGTCTGGTCGTGGCCAGCTTCATCGTCACGCTGTAATTCATTTTCCTGTATGCCGGTGCAGACCTCTGTGCTGTGCCGGCATACAGGCGCATTTCTACCCGGAGGTATATCATGAACAAGAAAGTCAGGATCGGCATCGATGTCGGCGGCACGTTTACGGACGCCGTCGTGATCGACGCCGAGACCTATGAGGTGATCGCAAAGCGCAAGATCCCGACGACGCACAAAGAGGGCGTCGCACGGGGCGTTGTGCAGATCATTTCTACGCTAATGGAGGAAAACCGGATCGCACCGGAGGATGTCGCCTTCATTGCCCATGGCACGACGCAGGCGACGAATGCGCTGCTGGAAGGCGATGTTGCGAGCGTGGGGATCATCGGCATGGCGACCGGCATAGATGCGCGCGGCGCACGCGGCGAGACAAATGTCGGAGACATCGAACTTGCTCCCGGAAAATATCTGAAAAGCGTGCACACTTTTCTCGACAGCAAAACGCTTACAGACGAGAGCATCCGAAACGCAGTCGATGCTCTTCGCACGCAGGGCGCTCAAGTGATCGTTGCCAGCGAGGCATTCAGTGTAGACAACCCGGAAAATGAGCTTCGCGTGACAGAGCTTGCCGAACACGAGGGGCTTTATGCGACCGGCGGACATGAGATCAGCCAGCTCTACGGTCTGAAAATGCGCACCCGCACGGCGGTCGTGAACGCCAGCCTGATTCCCAAAATGATGGAGACGGCAAACATGACCGAGGCGGCGGTCCGCGACACGAAGATCCAGTCGGACCTGATGATCATGCGCTGCGACGGCGGCGTAATGAGCATTGAGGAGGTGCGAAAGCGCCCGATCCTGACCATGCTGTCCGGTCTTGCCGCCGGCGTCGCCGGCGCGCTGATGTACGAAAAGGTGTCCGACGGAATTTTCTTTGAGGCAGGCGGCACCAGCGTTGACATCAGCGTCATCAAAAACGGCAAGGTCATGATCAAGTATGCGCAGGTCGGCGGACACAAGACTTATCTTCAAAGTCTGGATGTCCGAACGCTCGGCGTGGCGGGCGGCAGTATGATCCGCGTCCATGACAAAAAAATTGTGGACGTCGGCCCGCGCAGCGCACACATCGCAGGCATGGACTATGAGTGCTTTGCACCGGTGGGAAGCATTACCGGCGGCAGCATCCGGCAGATCGCGCCGCGGGAGGACGATCCGTGCGAATATGTGATCATGGATGACGCGAGCGGGCGCTCCTATTCCTATACGCTCGCGGGCGCAGCGAATCTGCTCGGCTACGTGCCGGAGGAGGATTACGCACACGGTGTCGCCGCCAGCAATGAGGCGGCATGGGCGGCGCTTGGAGTATGGCTCGGGATCAGCGGGCGCGACGCGGCGCGTCAGGTCATGGATCTGGCGATGGCGAAGCTCTCTTCGGTCGTGGAGGAGCTGATCGCAGAATACGGGCTGGACCGGAATTTCACGACGTTGGTCGGCGGCGGCGGAAGCGGCGCCGTTATTGTAAACGCGCTGGCGGAGAAAATGGGTGTCAAGTGCAAAATGGCAAAGAACGCACCCTATATTTCCACCATAGGCGTCGCGCTTGCAATGGTGCGTGAGCAGATGGAGCGGACGATCGCCAATCCAACGGATGAGGACATCAAGCGCATCCGCGCCGATGTGATCGAAAAGATCGTCCGTTCCGGCGCGAAGGAGGAGACCGTCGACGTTGCGATCGAGATCGACGCCCAGAAGAACATTCTGCGCGCGATCGCGACTGGCGCGACGGAGCTTCGGCAGAAGAGCCTCGGCGCGACGGAGCTGACACGCGAGCAGCTCACGCAGATCGCCGCGGATTCGCTCGGCATTGCGGCGAAGGACGTCTCCTACTGCGCAGGCACTGGTCGGTGGAATCTGTTTGAAGGGCAGACGCAGAAAAAGCTGCTTGGCTTCATCAAGCTGAAGAGCACTGCCGTCGCAGTCCTGGACCGCGAGGGCGTCGTCCGGCTGCGCAAGGAGAAGGGCAGCTTCATGACGTTTACCCGGGCGGAGCAGGATTCGCGCTTCCGCCGCTTCCTGGACGAGAACACGACCTATTCGGACGCGAATGCGACGATCCCGAAGGTCTTTGTGTTCTACAAGGAAAAAATGCTCGATCTGACCGGAATGCAGACCGCGGAGCAGCTCTATTCCATTTTGAATGTGGAAACGGAGATGCTCGCACCGGAGGAACAGCTTCTGGCAGTCGCCTATAAATAAAACGAGAGGAAGGGAGCGTCGTATCGATGGAGGACCGGATCCTCGCCATGTGCGAGCTGTCAAACGATCTGCTGTTTCATAAGATTCCGCGAGAGCGGCTGGGCTATTATGTCGATGCCTCGCTCGAAGCGGGGCGGAGCGCCGCGAAGTGCTTCTCCGGAAGAAGCATCCGCGAGCTGTATGAGGAATATGGCATTGCGATCCGCCACGCCGGAAGCGGAAAGGGCAGCTTCGGCGTGACCCTGCGCGGACAGGCAGTTCTGAGCGAAACGGAATGCGCAGTGGAGGTTTATGATGAATCCATCCGCACGCTTGCGGAGAGCAGCCGCTATCAGGGATGCACGCTGACAACGGATGAAGCGTTGGACGCGCATCTGGCACATGAATTTTTCCACTTCTGGGAGTTTCATGAGCACAGCTCCATCGTGGACCGGCTGGAAAGCGTGACCTCCTTTTCTCTTTTCGGATGGAAGCGAACTGCGCACATTCACCGATGCGGCGAGATCGCGGCGCACGCCTTCGCAAAGCAGGTCGCTGCGCTGCCGGAGCTTCCGAATCTATACGACTATCTCTATCTGATACATACCGGCAAGATGACGCCCGCGGAGTTCGATGCACTGCTCGCTCGAATGCGGGCAATGCTCGGAGCGGACGAAGAAAAAGAAAACATACGATCTATGGAGGGATCAGGAACATGAAGAAGCGACTTATCATGCTGCTGGCGCTTGTAATGCTGTTTGCGGCGTTTTCCTGCCCGGCACTGGCTTCTGAGCCGTGGGATCTTCTGAACAGCGACCTTTCTGAAGACTATACGTCTGCGTGGAAGGTTTCCGGCGGAAGCTTCGGTGGAGCGGTGACGCAGGAGGACGGCTATGTCAGCATCGTCAAGGGCGACGACAAAACGGTCAGCTCCCCGACCGGCGGCGCATATACATGGCTGGTGCCGCAGAGCCTGACGCTGCCCGAAAGCGGAAAGCTCACTGCCGAGGTGACGCTGCGCGCGGGTGCGGCGGTCGATGCGGACAAGTACGGTGAAATCTCCGTGCGCTTCGGCAAAAACGCAAACGATACGAACGGAAAGCTCTATCCCGTATTTATCAAGTACGGCGCGGCAGACGGCTGGATCGCGCCGTATTCGGACGGGACAGGCGCCTACGCGCTGGACACCACGCTCTGGCATAATTACGGTCTTGTGATCGATCTGGAAAGCCAGACGTACAACATCTATATCGACGGCGCGCTGGTGCTGAAAAACATTCCGGCGACCACCTATAAGGGCGGAAACCTCTTCCGGATCGGCGCTGACAACAATGCCCGCTGCGATCTGGACGTCTGTTCTGCCCGCATGGGATCCGGCGACCGGTCGGAAAGCCTCTCGGGCGCAGTCCTCTTTGAGGACGATTTCTCCAACGGCGACGGCGCATGGACCCCGAACCGCGACGGCGCATGGGGGATCGTAGACGGCGTCTATACGCAGAATCAGGCAAACGGCACGCTCAGCTACGCGGGCAGCGAAGCCTGGACGAATTACTCCGTGGAAGCGGACGTCAGAACGCCCTCCGGCACCAGCGGCACGGTGATGCTGGTCGGACGCGCGACCGACGCAGGGCGCTATTACGGCGCGTGGGTGAATGGAACGCTTTCCATTCAGCGCCGCTATAACAGCGGCACGTCTGCGAAAACACTGGATTCGATGAAGCTTGACATGGCGTTCAGTTCGGACCATCACTGGCGGCTCGATTTTGTCGGACAGACGATCTCTCTTTACATTGACGGCGAGCTGAAGCTGGAGCATACTGATACCGACAATGCGTTCCCGAACGGAAAGATCGGCTTCGGCACGAATAAGACCAAGGGCTTTTTTGACAATGTGATCGTCCGCTCCCTTGCAACACCCAGAGCAGCGCTCTCGCTTACGACGCCGGCGGACTATCAGGTCATTCAGAGAAACGCCGAAACGCAACGCGCGGATGTTGCACTTTCGGGCGAGCTGAATATGACAGAGCCTGCGTCGATTCAGGCGCGTGTGATAGCGTTTGACGCGCAGGACGACGCGGAGCCCATCGTGGACTGGACGACCGTTGCGGAAAATGTCAGCGGCGAGTGGACCGGAACGCTGAAGGATGTGCCGCAGGGCGGATGGTATCGCATTGACCTCCGTGCAAGCAGCGCCAAAGGCAATATCGTCGCCGAGGCAGCTGGCGAAACGCGCTGGGGCGTCGGCATCAACATTCTCTGCATCGGGCAGTCCAACATGGTCGGTCAGGGTGCGGCACCGTATACCGAGGCAAACGACCTTGCGGCAAACTGCCGCTGGGGGCAGTGGAAGCATCTGAAGGACCCCTATGATGGCGCGGGTGCGTCGATCGTCCCGGCGATGGTCAATGCGCTGATCGACGAGCTTCAGCTTCCGGTCGGCGTGGTCCCGGCAGCCTATTCCGGCTCCGGTCTGCATACGCCCAATACGAATCACGGCAAAACACAGTATTGGATGTTCCTGGATGAGAACAACCACTTTAATACCGGCACGCTTTACGGCCGCGCCATCACGCGCGCCAGAGACGCGGGCGGCGTAGAGCTCGTGGCCTGGAACCAGGGCGAGACGGACGGTGCGCTCAGCGTGTCGAAAGAAGATTACAAGCAGGATATGCAGGTGCTGCTCAGCCGTCTGCGCGAGGATCTCGGCGTTTCCGATCTGCCGCTGTTCCTGTGCCAGATCGGCACGCACGCGGAAAATATCTCCAACAACGAAGCCTATACGGGCATCCGCAGCGCCCAGCTGGAGCTGGACGACGGTAAGAATTTCTTCCTTGCGGCGACCGAGATGGAGTTTGAGCGCAAGGACACCGCACATTACAAGACACCCGGTCTCAATGAGATCGGCAGACGCGTCGCAAATGCCATGCTTTACCATTATGGTAAGAGCACCTATTACCGCGGACCGTCCATCGTATCCGCTGCTTACGCGGATGCGTCGCGGAAGATCATCGATGTGACGATCACCCACCGCGGCGGCACGGACATCGGCGCGTCGGAGCAGGATTATACCGGCTTCCTCGCGTTGGACAACGCCGACACGGCGGAGATCGTAAGCGCAGTCCGTCTGAACGAGACGACGATCCGCCTGACCCTTGCGCAGTCGATCGCCGGAAGCGGCTCGCTTCGGTATCTCTACGGTCTGAATCCGGATGTGTCGAACATCGTAAAGGACAATACCGCAATGCAGCTGCCGCTGGAGGGGACGACCGACGCGCTGCCGATCGGCAATGACGCGCCGTTCGTCAACACGTGGGACATCGTGGACCACGATATGGCGCAGTGGGACAGCGAGAACTGGCGCTCGTCCACTAAAACCGGTACGATCACGCAGGAAGACGGCTATGTCAACATCAAAAAGGACAACTCCTGTGCGCTTGCCTCTGCAAGCAAATATCACTGGGTGGTCTCGCCAGCCGGTCTGGCGCTCCCGCGCAGCGGATTTACCTTCCAGACAGAGGCGCGCGTCGCCGGAGCAGTGGACGCGGCTGCAAATGAGATCGCAGTCCGCATGGGCGTGAACAGCGAGGATCTGAACGGCAAGATCGGCTCGATCTTCCTGGGCTATGGCGAGGAGGGCTTCGTCAGCACCTCCGCCTCCGGCACCGGACGCTATGTCATGCAGCTGAACACCACCGTCTGGCACACCTATACGATGGTCGTCCGTCCGGACGGCGACGGCTTCGTCTTCGACCTCTATGTCGACAACACACTCGCGTTTGACAGCGCGCCCCTGACGACCTATAAGGGCGGCGATCTGCTCCGCTTCGGTGCGGACAACAGCGGACGCTGTGATCTGGATGTCCGCCATGTGCGTGCGGGCAGCGGCGAAATTCTGCCGGAAGGCGTTTCGCCCGCAAGACTTCGGAGCGTGACGCTTTCGGAGAGCACACAGAAGGAAAGCGAAGAGAAGAAGGTCACCGTCACGGTGACCGGCGAGCAGTTCACGGACGGCGATGAGGTCGTGCTCACGCTGTTGGATTCCAAGAACAATGCGCTGAACGTGACTGCTGCCGGCAGCTTCCATGAAAATGTTGCGCAGGTCGAAATGACCTTCCCGGCGGGGCTCCCGGTCAACGACTGCTATGTTCGTGCGGAGGCGAACGGACGCACGGCGTATTCCGCCGCGTATATCATCACTGCCGACCGCGAGGCACCCCTTTTCCCGACCTTTGAGGCAAAGGCATACACAATCGAGTTGGAGAATTATCTCTACAACCCGACGCAGGAGTTCAATTTCCCATGCGTGGTCGACACGAAGAACCACCCGGTCAGCAACGCGATGGGCGACTACCGCTATTATCTGTTCTACGCGCCGCATGACGCTCCGGCGGGCAACTGTGTTGCAGCCTCCAATTCGCTGGACGGTCCGTGGACGGAGTACAGCGCAAACCCGGTCATCTCCAAGGTCTGGCAGAAGGAGGACGGCAGCGGGAACTATTACAGCGTTTCGCACGTTTCCTCGCCGCACGTGATGTGGAACGACGGCATCGGCAAGTATGTCATGTATTTCCACGGCGAGAACCCGACGACCCGCTATGCGACCTCGGACGATCTGATCAACTGGACCTACGGCGGCGTCTGCGTCAATGCAAACGACTTCTCGCCCACCGGCAGCGGCTTGAACGAGGCGAGCTATGCCCGCGTCTTCGAGCACGAGATCCCGGGGCTTGGAAATAAGTACATCATGCTGCTCATGGTCACGGGTTCCGCGACCGGCGGTCACCGCAACATCTACTGGGCGTATTCCACGGACGGCTTTGACTGGACACCGGTCCAGACGCCGCTGCTGAATCCGGATATGGACGCACAGTACATGAACAATTTCTCCGGTCCGTACTTCATGGAGTGGGATGTGAATGGCGAGATGCGCTATTTCGTGATCTGCCACGCATCCTCCGGTGAGATCTATGCGTTCGAAGTCGGCGCGGCGCTGGACGAGGTGATCCCGTGGGGCATCGTGTACGAATCCAAGGGTCAGCGCTATGACAGCGACAGAGACGACGATGCAGAATGGCCGGATTACGGTCGCGCCGGCGCGCCGTGCTTCATGCAGGATGACGACGGCGTGTGGCACATGTTCTATGAGGGCGGCAAGCGCCTCCACGCGAACATCGTTCACGCGGTGCAGACCTTCAGCGACAGCGAGCTCGCAGCCAGAGTTGATGCGGCGATCGAGGCGCTGCCGAAGCTGGAGGACCTGACGCTGGACGACAGCGCAAAGGTCGAGGCGGCGCGCGCACTCTATGTGGCGCTGAGCGAGGCGCAGAAGGAGCTGGTCGAAAAGCTTGACGTGCTCGAGGCTGCGGAGAAGCGGCTGGAGGAGCTGAAAGGTGGCGACAAGCCGACACCACCGGCTTCGGACAGACCCAATACGCCGGCTCCGGGGCAGAGCAAGCCCTCTTCGGCGTGGAAGAATCCCTTCGCAGATGTGCAGCCGGGAAGCTGGTACTTTGACGCCGTGCGCTACGTAGAGCAGAACGGTCTGATGAGCGGTGTCTGCGCGGATGCCTTTGCGCCAGACGCTACCACGACCCGCGGTATGATCGTGACGATCCTTTACCGCCTGGAGCAGAAGCCGGATGTAAACGGGAAAAACGTATTTACGGACGTTCGCAGTGGCTCTTACTGCGAGGATGCGGTCATCTGGGCGACGGAAACCAAAATCGTCAGCGGCTATGGAAACGGTCTGTTTGGACCGAACGACGCGATCACCCGCGAACAGCTTGCGGTCTTCCTGTATCGTTACGCTGCCTATAAGGGCTATGACGTCAGCGCGCGTGCATCGCTGGACAACTTTGCAGACCGAACGCAGATCAGCGGATATGCCTACGACGCAATGTCCTGGGCGTATGCAGAGGGGCTGATCACCGGCAAGAGCGCGTCGACCCTCGCGCCGAAGGGCGAGGCGACACGCGCAGAGGTCGCAACGATCCTGATGCGTTACTGCGGAAAGTACGAGAACTAACAGATACGGAAAAGCCGGAAGAGGGTGTAAATTCTCTTCCGGCTTTCGACAGATCACGAGAAAGGAAACACCATGAAACGTTCTGAGATCAACAAAGCCTTAAAAGAGCTGGAAGCCATGTGCGCACGCGAGCATTGCTACCTGCCGCCGCTCTGTAATTTTACACCCGAAGAATGGAAAACCAAGGGGCACGAATACGACGAAGTCCGTGACTGTATGCTCGGCTGGGACATCACCGATTACGGTCTTGGTGACTTTGATAAGGTCGGTATGTCGCTCATCACCATCCGCAACGGCAACCGCGCTATGCAGGATAAGTATCCGAAAGTTTACGCCGAGAAGCTGCTGTACATGAAAGAAGGGCAGTATTCCCCGAATCACTTCCATTGGTACAAAACGGAGGATATCATCAATCGTGGCGGCGGCAATATCCTCATCCGCGTCTACAACAGCCTGCCCGACGAATCTATTGACAAAGAATCCGACGTGACCGTCCACTGCGACGGCAGAACCTATACCGTTCCTGCCGGGACGCAGGTAAAGCTGACGCCGGGCGAGAGCATCCATATCCAGCAGTATATGTATCACGATTTCGAGGTCGAACTCGGCACCGGTGCGGTCCTGCTGGGCGAAGTCAGCCAGTGCAATGACGATAATACGGATAACCGCTTCAATCCGCCAGTCGGACGGTTCCCGAAAATCGAGGAGGACGAGCCGCCCTACCGCCTGCTCTGCAACGAGTATCCGGCAGCGAAGGACTAAGCCATGATCGAGCTGCAAAACGAAAATTTGACCCTGCACGTCGATCCGCTCGGCGCGCAGATGATGGAGCTTCGCTCCAGACAGGGGACGCAGTTTCTCTGGAACGGCGACGCGAAATACTGGCGTGGCCGCGCGCCGGTGCTGTTCCCATATGTTGCACGCCTGGCGGATGGCAGCTATACGCTCTACGGCGAACGTTATTCGATGGATATTCACGGCTTTGCAAAGGATTCCGGTTTCTCCGTCGAAGAACAGACTGTTGATTCCGTCACGCTCCGGCTAAGCGAAACGCCGGAAACGCTGCGTCAGTATCCGTTCCACTTCACCTTCCGCGTGCGCTACGCACTGCGCGGCTGGACGGTCACCGTGATCTATTCTGTCCGCAATGAGGACGAAAAAGAGTTGTCGTTCGCCATCGGCGGGCATCCGGGCTTCCGGCTACCGCTGTCTGACGGCACGGCCTTTGAGGACTACGAGCTGCGCTTTTCGCACGCCTGCCAGCCGGATCGCGTCGGCTTCACAGAAGCCCGCTTCCTGAATGGTCACGATACCCGCTATCCGCTGGAAAATGGCACGACCATCCGGCTGCGGCATGAGCTGTTTAATGATGACGCTATCGTGCTGAAAAATATGGCGCGCCGCGTGACGCTCTGCGCTGCCAAAACAAACCGCTCCGTCACCGTGACCTATCCGCAGATGCCGTATCTCGGTATCTGGCATATGCCGCACACGGACGCGCCGTATGTCTGCATCGAGCCGTGGGCGTCGCTCCCGTCGCGGCAGGACGTGGTGGAGGAGCTGAGCTGCAAGAGCGATCTCATTCACCTTGCACCGGGAGCAGAATACGAAAACACTTGGAGCATTGCGATCACGGAGGAATGAGTATGTACGATGTTGTCGCGCTCGGTGAGCTGCTGATTGATTTTACAACACAATCGACTGACGCGGATGGCTATCCCACAATGGCGGCCCATCCGGGCGGCGCACCGGCGAATTTCCTTGCCGCCGTTGCCCAGTTCGGCGGCAAAGCTGCGCTGCTTGGCAAGGTCGGCACGGATACGTTTGGAAAACTGCTGACCGGTACGCTCCGCAAGGCCGGAATCGAAACAAAGGGAATTGTCGCGTCTGACGATGTTTTCACGACGCTGGCCTTTGTCACGTTGGACGAAAACGGCGACCGGGAGTTTGCGTTTGCGCGCAAGCCCGGCGCGGACACGCAACTCCGGTTTGAGGAGCTTGATCTGTCCATCCTCGATGAAACGCGGGTATTCCATTTCGGTACGCTTTCGCTGACCGACGAACCGGCCAGAGGGACGACGTATCGCGCCGTGGAATACGCAAAAGCGCACGGAAAGCTAGTCACATTCGCCCCCAATCTGCGCAGGCCGCTGTGGAAAAGCCTCGACGATGCGAAAGAGCAGATGCTCTGGGGGCTTGACCATGCGGATGTTGTAAAAATCAGCGACGAAGAAATCGAATTCCTGTTCGGTCTCGGCGTACAGGACGGCGCGCAGTATATTCTGGAGCATTTCCCTGTAAGGCTCGTGTTTGCGACCTGCGGCGCAGAGGGCTGCTGGTTCCAGAACCGGAATGCCGGCGGCCATGTGAACAGCCTGAAGGACATCAAGGTCGTTGACACGACCGGCGCGGGCGATATTTTCGGCGGCAGCGCTGTGTGGAAGCTCTTGCAAACCGGCAAAGCGCCGGAGGATCTGACGGAAGCAGAGCTTCGGGAGATCGTCAGCTTTGCCTGTAAAGCGGCAGGGCTTTCTACAACGAAGTACGGCGGAATCTCGAGCGTAGTTGCATTGCAAGATTGATGTGGCAGTCTATGAACCATCTGACACAGAAGGGAAACGTATTTTACACGATTGGCGCTGCGATCGATGATGCGGATATGATCTATGTCTGTGCTGCATGGCAGATAAAAGAGGACTTCGACAATCACTGCGTGTCTGCCGATAACGAGCAATGGAAAGCATAGAATACGCTCTATGAAAAATATGCGTGGAGTTGTGATGCCAAGACGTTAGAATACGGTACCAGCATCTGAAATCAGCGATGATTCCGGGGTAGTTGGAGGAAACAGATATCAACCACAAGAATACATATCCCGCACCGAATCAGCTTTGTCAGCAGCTTGGCGCGAACATCCGCAAGCTGCGCCAGAGAAACTGTCTGACGCAGGAAAATCTGTCAGAAATCATCTTTTCGACGCAGAAGTATATTTCAAGGATCGAGACCGGCTATGCACGTCCCAGTCTGGAACTATGCTTACGAATTGCCAGAGCGCTTCACGTCTCTCGATGAGCTGCTCCGAGACGGCGAGGAAGCCGAAAATGCAAACGGCAACTTGCAGGAACAGAAATTGTACGATGATATTCTGGCTGCCACTCGCCGGTATCTGGAGAATAGGAAGTAAAAGTGCGATGGGGATTTACCGCTTCAAGCGCCGAGTAAATTCCTCTGCTGTGATCTCGCCCTTATCGCATTTCTCCTTTTCCTGCTGCATTTGCCTGCTCCACGCTGAAAACACCTCCTGTGAGATCTTTCCAGCACGGATCCATGCGAAGCGGCGCTTGTACTCGCGGCGATAGATTTTCAGCAGCTCGTCCTGCGCGTGGCTTTGCACATACTGCCGCATCGCGCCGACCTCCTTGCAGGTGCGCCCGCGGCGGTCAAACACCCGGCTGCAATACTCCGTGCTGCCGTGAACGGTAAGGGCAAAATATTTTCCGCAGTTTTTGCATCGACGCATGGTAATGTTTCGCCGCACACATTCGCGCAGCGAAAAATCGATCACATCATAGATATTTTTCGGATACAGGACATCCGTAAAGCTCACGCCGCCCACCGGTTCATACGAGATATGCATCGGCCGAAAATCAAACCGGTTAAGCTGTGATGCCTTTTCATATTCATGCACTCTGACAGAAAAATCAATGTCTTTCAGCTCAGCGTCCAGAACTGTCTGAAACAAAAACAGGATCTGCCGCTGCATGGCATCCAGATTGGCGGGAATGTGCGACAATTCCTTGTGCGGCAGCAGCTTCGTAGGGTCCTTGCAGTCCTCTGCCTGCGTCAACCGTTCTGTCCAGTCAAGGCCAAGATATGCGAAAAACGGATGCGCATTTTGAAACGCAGTTACAACCAGTCGGACGGGATCGAGAAGCGCCGGTTCGCGGGTCTGGTAATACTGCATCAGCGCACGGTCGGCTTCATGGAATTTATCTTCCCATTGCCGCAGATCAAAATACGCAAACGACAGCAGGCTGTCCGGAAACGGACAGTCTGCTATTTTTTTAGACATAAAAAAGGAATCCTCACTGGAAATCAGAATGGCCTGGTTTTCTAACAGGTAGTATTTGCACTGGAACTTCGACATCTCTGCACCACGAAATAGATATATTGAAATAATAATTATAAATCAGTCTTGACAATAGTTTAGAATTATGTTAGTCTGAAATAGAAAACAAATCTATTGACTAATTATCAGTCTAAATCATGTAACACAGAATGTCAATAGCAAAATGAAAGGAAGTGAACAAATGAAGAAACTTGAAACCATGACCGCTGAACAGTTACAGAGCGCACCATACTCGCCGGTTCCGTTTCTGGTAGAGGAACTGATTCCAGAGGGCCTGCACATCCTCGCGGGTGCGCCGAAAATCGGCAAGTCTTGGCTGGCGTTGTGGCTTTGCTTGTGCGTTTCGCAGGGGCAGCCGCTCTGGAATTTCGCAACAACGCAGGGCGAAGCGCTGTATCTCAGTCTCGAAGA
>OGYJ01000350.1_pt1 | contig 45332 bp, 34 predicted proteins | sample 1576531 | NCBI WGS metagenome assembly OGYJ01 (sample SAMEA3541574, study PRJEB24748) | human gut metagenome | biome: human gut; feature: human-associated habitat; material: faeces | place: China | collected 2012 | reverse complement strand
GGATCTTATCTGTCACATCTGAAATAAAACTTTCTGATGTCTCAAATCCATAGATATCCTCAATGGTTTCTGAGATCTGGCGTGTAGTCATGCCTTTTGCATACATTGAGATGATCTTTTGGTCAATATCAGAAATATCCTTCTGACGCTTCTTTACCACCTGTGGTTCAAAAGTCGATTTACGATCCTGCGGCACCTCGATCTTCATGGAACCATATCGGCTGTTGACCTGCTTAGTCTTATAACCATTCCGGTAATCGTCATTGTCTGACCGCTCTGATTTTTCGTAACCGAGATGGTCATCCATTTCAGCCTCCATCATTTCCTTTATCGTGCCACCTAAAAGGTCTTTTAGAGCATCCTGGATGTCTTCTGCAGACTGGATATCATACTCTTCAAGAAGCTGATGAATAATGTTTCTCTTTCCCTCTGTCATTTGTACTCGATGTACAGGTTTCTTTTGTCTTGCCATAATAAAAGGCCCTCCTAATGATATTTATTTTATCATAGAAAAACCTTCTAATCATTATTTTACAGAAAAAGTATCACACTCTCAGTAAATGTAGGATGATGACGACATTTTACGTACTTTCCGGATCTTCTTTCCGGAAAGATTCATGACATAGATTCCTTTATCCTCGTCCCGGAAAAAAGTTTTATTGTATTTGGTTTTGACAAAATAAATCTTGTTGCCGATGACGATCGGATGATGTCCTTTGGTAAGCAGCTTTTTTGTTTTCTTTTTTACGTTAATCTTACAGATGTAGCAGTTGAATCCGTCACTTCCGTCTACGATGTTGTAAGTGGCATAAATATTGTTTCCTTTTATATTCAGATCAAAGAAACCGTTGGTTGTACGTCCCTTGTATTTATTGGAAACAATCATTTTCTTTTTGTGTGTCTTTGTATTGATCTTCATTAGATCCATTCGCAGACCGCTTCCGGAGTAGCTGTAGTAAATGTCGTTTCCTTTCCGGCATGCGCCATCCGGTATCTGTACTTTGTTTGCGGCATGTGCTTTCCCGGGTGCAAATGCAGCCAAGGATAAACACATTATGGCTAATACTGCTTTTTTTGTGATTTTCATAGAGAAATCCACCTTTCTTTATTCTTGTATTTTGTGATGTTTGGGTCAAAAGTATTTTGTCGGTTGCCATATAGGACGTATATTTTTCATTTCTGCATTCATTTTAGCACTGTAATTTTTGGGTTTTAAACGAACTGACCGATGAGGAAATGCAGGGAACGAGACGTCCTTGCATGGATGAAAAGAAAAATCCCCGGATCGTGAAAAGATCCGGGGATGGAAATAGCTATAGATTGTTGGGGGCGGACATTAAAGCTCGGTTGACACCAGACGGAATCGGATGCTGTGCATGTCCAGTCCGCCCTGCGCAAAGAAGAGGCGCAGATTGGTATAGCGCGAGAACAGCGGAATGTCGATTCGGTGGGATACCGGAAGCCCGTTTGTGCCGTTCCAGGTGAAGGTGCCATATGCGGTTCCGAGACTGAACAGGGTAACCGGGATCTGCGCAACCTCACTCTGGGTGGAGCTTGCGGTGAGTGTCATTTCGTAAGTGCCGGCGGTCAGGATATCCAGACCGAAGCTGTAGTTTGTCCCTTTATCGGTACAGATGTCCGACAGATCGATCGTAAGATCGCCATCCAGTTCATAAAATTTGACGGTAGATTCGTCCACATCGGACTCGTCTGCCGGACGATTGATAATATTGATCCTGCATTCTGTGCCAAGCAGCCGGTTCATCGCATGGGTGTTCATGAGGAAACGGCAGATGTTGGCGGCACAACGCTGCAATTCGCTGCGCTGCAGGGAACCGTCCTTCAGAGAGGCGAGAATGTTGTCGTCATTCTGTGCACCGCAGGAGCATACCATGTAAACATCGTTCTGTGCCATTGCCATGGCAGCGAGGTCGGACTTGTCGACTGCCTGTCCGCGGCGGTTGATCTTTGCCCACCAGTCGGTCATGGCAAAGCCGGTAAAGCCCCAGTCGTTTCGCAGGATCTGTGTGGTCAGATCGTAGTTGGCAGCTGTCCAGACGCCGTTGACCGGTCCGTAGGTTGTCATAATGGAGTCTGCATTGCCCTCCTTTACGGCAATCTCAAAGCCCTTGAGATAGATTTCGCGAAGAGCACGCTCGGAGATCACGGCATTCGTATCGTGACGGTCGGTCTCCTGGTTGTTTCCGCAGAAATGCTTGATCGTTCCGGTGACGCCGGCACTGTGAAGTCCCTTTAACTGGGCGCTTGCAATGGTTCCGGTGAGGAACGGATCCTCGGAGAAATATTCAAAGTTTCTGCCGTTTAACGGGTGGCGGTGAATGTTCATGCCGGGTCCCAACAGGCAGTCAACCTTATTGGCGATCATTTCGAGTCCGGTCAGGGAGAAAAGCTCCCGGATCAGTGTACGATTAAACGTACAGGCGATCATTGTTCCGTTTGGCAGGCTGAATGCTTTGGTACCGCAGTCGAGACGCATGCCGGATGGACCGTCATCACAGCAGCCGGATGGAATGCCGAGAGCAGTAAGTTCATCAGAGACACCACCGAAGGCAGCAGCTGTTCCTGCAGTTACCTTTGGACTGTTCATGCCCTCTCCACGGATCATGCAGGATAGATCATAGTCGGTCAGTTGGGCGATAAATTCGTCCATGGTGTGCGTGCCGTTTTTGACATCGGCGAGGCGGATGCCCTTGTCTCCGGTGAAAGGAATTTCCTTCGGAAGATTGTCCTGACGGCGCTTTGCCTCATCCACATGAGAAAGTGGAACATTTTCCATGCGGATCACATAGCGGCCCTCGGAGATCTCCGGATGGATACGGTCAAATGATTCCACAGGGGCAAGAGCCTGCTCATGGCGGGAAATGACCTCTGTACTGTTTTGTGGACAATGATAGAACTCCTTCGCACTGCGCACATCAGAGCCTGCATAGAAGCGATAGGTTCCTTCTTCGAGGACGAAGCAGTGAGCGTGTCCTGTCACACCGGAATCATCATAGGAAGCAATCTGTGCATTGGACACGGAGATCGTCATGACCTGGGACTTTCCGGGAGCCAGAGTGTCCGTCTTTTCGTAGCCGCAGAGAACGCGGGACGGCTTGCCGAGCCTGCCCTGTGGTGCCTTACAGTAGATCTGGACAACCTCTTTGCCACTGTAATTTCCGGTATTGGTGACTTTGACAGTGAAGTCCCATTTATCGGACAGTTGTTTTGCTCCTGTGATCGCAATATCAAAGGTTGTATAGGAAAGACCAAAGCCAAAAGGATAGAGAACCTTATCGCGGGCAAATGTCTCAAAGTAGCGGTATCCGACATAAATATCCTCGGAATAGAAGTTTCTGTATGGATCACCAAAGTATGGAGCGGAAGGATAGTCGTTTACATTAGCGGCGATCGTGTCGGTCAGCTTGCCGCACGGACTGATCTTACCGGTAAGCACGTCAGCAGTACCGGTTCCGCCGGTCATGCCGCCCTGCCATACATACAGGACAGAGTCCGGATCAAAGGACAGCAGCTCGTTCATGTCAATGATATTGCCGACATTGAGCAGTACGATCATTTTCGGAAAATGGTGGCGGACCTTTGCAAGCATGTCCTTCTCGGCAGCAGTCAGAAGATAGGAGCCCTCATGCAGAGAGTTGTCCTGTTCTTCGCCGGCAGTACGTCCGATGATGACGATCGCGGTATGGCTGCTTTCAGAGACATGTGCGACCAGCGCCTCGTCCAAAGGCATCTCGGTTTGTGACCATGGCTCCTTACCCCAGCCGTCTCCGAGATCAAAGGGGTTTTCACTGTCCCATTTCCGGTACACATCGAGCAGTTCTTCGTTGACGGAGACACCGTTTTCCAGCAGACCGTCCGGAATGCCGGTGATCTTTGATACATTTACCATACCGCCGGATCCTGTTCCGCTTTTATAATAATGAAGCTGAATGCGTCCGAATAACGCGATTTCATCGTCCGGATTTAACGGAAGTGCATCGTTATCGTTCTTCAGCATGACAATTCCCTCAGAGACAACCTGTGCCGCTGTTTTTAAATATTGCTCCCAATCAAGTGTTTTTTCTGTCTGTGCCATGATAATCCTCGTTTCTCTTAATATTTCTTACTTCACATCATATCGACCTTACAGAATAAGTCAAGAGGAAAGCAGATAATTCATTTTATTTTAATGTTTCCGTGCTGTGTTGTCTTTCCATCGAATATAGTATATGATTGTAGAAATTGCGACATATATTAGGTAGGGATACGTGTTTCCCATGGATGAGGAGGAGTGCATGACAAATTACATATTGATTGTTGCGGCAATTATTTTACTCTGTCTGTTTCTGAATAAGATATCTGCGAAGCTTGGCATTCCGGTGCTGTTGGCGTTTATTCTGCTCGGCATGCTGTTTGGAACAGATGGACTTTTGAAGATTTCATTTGACAATTATCAGATAGCGGAGCAGATCTGTACGGTTTCGCTGATCTTTATTATGTTTTACGGCGGCTTTGGAACGAACTGGAAGCAGGCGAGACCGGTGGCGGGAAAAGCAGTGCTGCTTTCCACGCTGGGTGTGCTTTTGACGGCAGCGGCGACAGGGATTTTCTGCTGGGGCGTACTCAGGTTTGATTTCTGGGAAAGCATGCTGATCGGTGCGGTATTAAGTTCCACAGATGCGGCTTCTGTGTTTTCGATCCTGCGTTCAAAACGCCTCAATCTGAAGGATAACACGGCATCCATGCTGGAGATGGAGAGTGGTAGTAATGATCCCTGCTCGTATATGCTGGCGGTGATCATTCTGGCAGTGATGAAGGGCGGCTTTACCGGGGAAAGTCTGGTGAAGCTTGTGCTGCTGCAGGTAATCTTCGGTGTGCTTATCGGTGTTCTTACGGCGGTCTTTGGTGCATGGGTGCTTTCGCGTATGAAGAATGCGGGGGACGGCGTGGATACGATCTTCGTATTCAGTATGGCGCTTTTGTCCTATGCCGGTGCGGCAATCCTTGGAGGCAACGGTTATCTGGCGGCTTATCTTGCCGGTCTGATCATGGGAAACCGTCCGCTTCACAATAAGAAGTCGCTGGTTCATTTTTTTGATGGTCTGACAGGGCTGATGCAGATGCTGATCTTCTTTCTGCTCGGGCTCCTGGCGTTTCCGTCGGCATTGCCCGGGATCATCCCGGTGGCATTTGCGATTGCATTGTTTCTGACCTTTGTTGCAAGACCATTGTCCGTGTTTGCAATATTAACGCCATTCCGGTGCTCCGCCCGTCAGCAGCTTCTGGTGTCGTGGTCGGGATTGCGAGGTGCCGCGTCTATTGTATTTGCCATTCTGGCGACTGTGGATCCGGCATATACGAAGAACGATCTCTTTCATATTGTAATTTTTATTGTGCTGTTCTCAATCAGCATTCAGGGATCGCTTCTGGGTTTTATGGCACGCAGGCTTGATATGATCGATGACAACAGCAACGTTATGAAGACGTTCAGTGATTATTCCGAGGAGGTTCCGGTCGAGTTTGTCAAGATTATGATCAAAAAGGATCACCCATGGGCGGGGCACCGGATCAAAGATGTCACATCTCTGCCGGATCTTCTGTTGGTGTTGATCCTGCGTGGGGAGGAACGGATCGTGCCGAACGGCGATACTGTGATCATGGAGGGCGATAAGATCGTGCTCAGTGCACTTTCGCCGGAAGAAAATCTGGGGCTTTATCTGTCGGAGATTGAGATTGACAGGGAGAGTCCGTGGATCGGTCTGCCACTTTCCAGGGTCAAGCTTCCGGAGGACAGTCTGGTGCTTGTACTGATGCGTGAGGACCGCGTGAAAATACCGAACGGTAACACTGTGATACGTGAAAATGATATTCTGGTCATTAGTCAGGTATAGACTTTATTGATAAAGAATATCAATAAAGAAATAAATGCTTGATTTCTTTGGGAAGGAAGAGTATAAAATTGTTACACTATAAATAAAACGTGGGGGATTTTATGTATTCCCACGGACAATACAGGAGGCGTATCATTATGTTAGATTGTTTAAAGAAAATTGATAAGGCAAAGACAGGAATTTTTGCAGCAGGCGTTTTATTCGGAACAGCAGGCATCAAGATTCTCGCCAGTGATGATGCGAAGAAGCTTTACACAAACTGTACAGCAGCCGTTCTTCGTGCAAAGGAATGTGTTTTAAAGACTGCAGCATGTGTTCAGGAGAATGCGGAGGACATTTATGCAGGTGCAAAGCAGATCAACGATGACCGTGCAGCAATGGATGAGGAATTTGAGGATGAGTCTTTCACAGAGGTTGAAGACGAGGAAGAAACAGAGGCGTAGGTCGATATGAGATTTCAGATCAAACATGAGATAAAGGGAAGACTTCGTGTTCATGTGATCCGGAAGCGGATGAGCTTTTCACAGGCAGACACACTTCAATATTATCTGATGGGACTTACGGGCGTACAGAAGGTGAAGGTCCAGAACAGAACCTGTGATGCCATTATCGAGTATGACGGGGACCGCGGGGAGATTTTGAAGGAGCTTCAGAGATTTTCGTATCAGCAGACCGAGGTGCCGGCGGATTATCTTAAGAATTCCGGACGGGAAATGAATCAGTATTACTGGGATAAGCTGGTGAATAGGGTCATTCTTCATTATGGAACGAAGCTTTTCCTGCCGATATCGGTGAGAGACGTCATTGCGACCGTGAAGTCTGTGAAATATGTCTGTGAGGGCGTGCGGACGCTGCTGAAAGGAATGATCGAGGTGCCGGTTCTTGACGGAACGGCGATCGGTGTTTCGGTATTCCGTGGAGATTACAGCACGGCAAGCTCCGTCATGTTCCTGTTAGGTATCGGCGAGATCCTGGAGGAATGGACTCACAAGAAGTCCGTGGAGGATCTGGCACGAAGCATGTCGCTCAACATCAGCAAGGTATGGCTGATCAGAGAAGGAAAGGAAGAACTCACGGAGCTTACGGCGGTGAACTCCGGAGACCGGGTCGTTGTCCATATGGGTAATGTGATTCCGTTTGACGGCGATGTGGTTGCCGGTGAGGCGATGGTTAATCAGGCGTCCCTGACCGGTGAGTCCAATCCGGTCAGAAAGATTGAGGGCGGTTACGCCTATGCGGGCACGGTTGTCGAGGAAGGTGAGATCACAATCTGTGTCAAGGAGGTCAACGGCTCCAGTAAGTATGAGAAGATCATGACAATGATCGAGGATTCCGAGAAGCTTAAGTCCTCACTGGAGGGCAGAGCGGCTCATCTTGCCGATCGGCTTGTACCGTATACCTTTGCGGGCACAGGTCTTGTATGGCTTCTGACGCGCAACACGACCAAGGCGTTGTCGGTGCTGATGGTTGATTTCTCCTGTGCACTCAAGCTTGCAATGCCGCTGACAGTTCTGTCAGCGATACGCGAGGCAAGTACATACGATATCACCGTGAAGGGCGGTAAGTATCTTGAGGCGATGGCTGAGGCAGACACGATCGTGTTTGATAAGACAGGAACCCTGACGAAGGCACAGCCGACCGTTGTGGATGTTGTATCCTTCAATGGACAGTCTTCGGATGAGCTGCTTCGTATTGCGGCATGTCTCGAGGAGCATTTCCCGCACTCTATGGCTAAGGCTGTTGTCGAGAAGGCAGTGGAGCGTAATCTGGTTCATGAGGAGCTTCATTCTAAGGTCGAGTATATTGTGGCACATGGCATTTATTCTACCATCGAGGGTAAGGAAGTCGTGATCGGAAGTCACCATTTTGTCTTTGAGGATGAGCATGCCGTGATTCCGGAGGGGAAGCAGGAGCTGTTTGATCAGCTTCCGGAGCAGTATTCTCATTTATATATGGCAATTGAAGGCAAGCTTGCGGCAGTCATCTGTATTGAGGATCCGCTCCGCAAGGAGGCTCCGGAGGTAATTCGCCGATTAAAGCAGTGCGGCATTTCCAAGGTTGTCATGATGACCGGTGACAGTGACCGGATCGCATCCACGATCGCACACAAGGTCGGCGTGGATGAGTATTATTCCGAGGTGCTTCCGGAGGATAAGGCGAAGTTCGTTGAGAACGAAAAGAAATCCGGCAGAAGGGTTATTATGATCGGAGACGGCATCAACGATTCGCCGGCATTGTCGGAGGCAAGCGTAGGTATTGCTATCAGCGACGGTGCGGAGATTGCCAGAGAGATTGCGGATGTGACGATCAGTGCAGATGATCTGTATGAGATCGCGACACTCAAGCGGCTCAGTGATGCCATGGTCAGACGGATCAATAAGAATTATCATATGATCGTCGGTATCAACACCGGACTGATCCTGTTAGGCGTAGCAGGGGTCTTCCAGCCGACGATGTCTGCTCTGCTGCACAATACCTCAACGATATTGATCAGCTTAAAGAGCATGGAAAATCTTCTGGATACAGGAACTAAACTATAATTTTTGCTGCATTACCGGAAGCAATGAAACATTTAAAAACTAAAACTGTGGTGCCGGAAATGATGCACCACGGATCAGTTTGAGTTAATAAAATTAAGCGAACAAACCATAAAGATATTATAAGAAGATATTTCCGCTTAACATAGAAAACCGTCTTGTATTTCCAATCAAATAATGCTATAGTACATCCCAATAAGGGACAGACTAGCAGGTATAGATTGACAGAAGGATTGGTGGATACAATGGATATTTTCGATATTATTGGTCCGGTAATGGTAGGACCAAGCAGTTCGCACACAGCAGGGGCTGTAAGGATCGGATATGTGGGTCAGAAGCTATTGGCAGAGCCGGTAGTGAAGGCGCAGATCGGTCTTTACGGCTCTTTTTGGTCTACCGGAAAGGGGCATGGAACAGATCGTGCGCTGGCTGCCGGATTGATGGGCTGGGAGCCGGAGGATGAGAGGATTCCGAGGAGTCTTGAGATTGCGGAGCAGGCAGGCGTGGAGCTTTCTTTTTATCAGGCGGACCTAAAGGACGCACATCCCAACACGGCGGTAATTCATATGACCGGTGCCGGAGGACGTGAACTTGAGGTGATCGCTGCGTCCATCGGAGGAGGCAGGATCCGCATCTGCGAGGTGGACGGTCTGACAGTAAATGTGTGCGGTGAATATCCGACACTCATCGTTCATAATCTGGATCAGCCGGGGCATGTGGCGGAGGTGACATCCATGCTCAGCCACAAGTCGGTCAATATTGCAACATTGCAGCTCTACCGTAATTCGCGTGGCGGCAATGCCGTGATGGTTCTGGAGTGCGATCAGGAGATTCCACTGGAAGCGATCAAATGGCTGGAGCATCTCGAGGGCGTGATCAAGGTCACATATTTGAATCTATAAGGATGGAGGATTGGTGTTATGTATGAATCGTTGCAGCAGATGCAGGAAATATGCGAGACGGAGAATAAGGCGTTCTGGGAGCTTGTGATGGAAGAGGAGGCCAATGAGAAGCAAAACAGCCATGAGGAAGTGTTTGAGACGATGCGGAGCATGTACCGCGCAATGGTACAGGCGGACGAGAATTATGAGGATCGCAGATCTGCCAGTCAGATGACAGGTGGTGCGGGGGAGCTTATGGCGAAATGGAACCGTGACGAAAAGACACTGTCTGGTCCATTTCTGGGACAGGTGATGGAAAGGGCACTTAAAATGGCAGAGTCCAATGCCTGCATGAAGCGCATTGTGGCGGCACCGACCGCAGGCTCCTGCGGTGTACTGCCGGCGGTGATGATCACCTATCAGAAGCTGGAGAAGTGTCCCGAGGATGAGATCGTCAAGGCGCTGTTTGTGGCAGCGGGAATCGGTCAGATCATTGCGAGCCGGGCATCGATTGCTGGAGCGCAGGGCGGTTGTCAGGCAGAGATTGGCTCTGCGAGTGCTATGACGGCAGGAGCTCTTGTCTTTCTGCGGGGCGGCAGTCTTCAGCAGATTTATGAAGCAACGGCGCTTGCATTAAAGGGACTTCTCGGTCTGGTGTGCGATCCGGTGGCGGGACTGGTGGAGGTTCCGTGTGTGAAGAGAAATGTGATCGGTGCTGTTAATGCGGTTTCGTGCAGTGATATGGCGATGGCAGGGATCACATCGTTTATTCCGGTAGATCAGGTCATTGATGCGATGGATGAGATTGGGCGCAATATGCCGTGTCAGTACAAGGAGACGAGTCAGGGCGGGCTTGCGGTCACTCCGGCGGGAAAGTCAGTCGCATTGTAACAACAGGGGAGCCACACGAATTGTGTGACTCCCCTGTTTATAGGTGCTCTCCGCATACAGCTTCGATCTATTCGTCCAGCATGGATGTGCAGTGCGGGCAGCGTGTTGCCTCGATATCGACTTCGCTTTTACAGAACGGACAAACCTTTGTGGTAACTTTTTCCTCTGCCTCTTCTTTCTTGATCAGCTTCTCGGATGCGGTGTTCATTGCCTTGATGATCATGAAGATCACAAGTGCCATGATCAGAAAATTAAATACAGCGGTCAGAAAGTTGCCGTAATTTAAGGTGACCTGTCCGAGCAGCTTTATATGATACTGGTCGAAGTTCATGCCACCAAACAATCCAAGGATCGGATTGATGATATCCTTTACAAGAGAGGATACGATGTTGGTAAATGCCCCACCGATAATGATACCGACTGCCATGTCCATAACGTTTCCACGGCTGATAAATTCTTTGAATTCCTTGATAAATTCCTTCATGTCTATCCCTGCCTTTCTCGTTTGCGTAATAAAATACATACAAGTTAAACATCGGCAGTTTGCGGGAAACTCTTAATCGGCGTACTCGAAAAACGGCAGGATATTGACGATATATTTGTTCATGATATCCGCAAATTCCCGGAGCTGTGCATCTGTCTGACACTCACCGTATTCAATGGTATAGGTGTATCCGTTGTGGAAGCCGACATAAATCATCATCGGATTGAGCTCCTCCATTTTCTCGCCGGTAAAGGAACCCTTGAGACGGTGAATGGTAAAAAGCGGCATTTTGGCACCGCCACGCTTTGCCATGAAGGTAGCAGTGGCTTCGCTGCACCCGAAGTCCGGATTGGTCACAGCATTCTTCTCTTTCAGGGTTACCAGCTCGGCAACGCTTTCGGGCAGCTCCACAAAGCATCTGGCTGCCGTGCTGCTGATACGGATCCGTTTGTCGGTTGCCGTGGTCTGGTGGAGCGTGATCGTCTCACCGCCGAAGGTGACGCTTGCGATGGTTTTTGCATCGATGATCTGGTTAAAGCCGATCCGTTTGTATCCCTCGTTTGAAGCATCGCCCCAGCTTTCGGTCACATCATCCTCAAAACGGCTGTCGATACGGCTGCCATCGGTGAAATCAATCGTAAGCCGGTCTGACTTTTCGTATTTGTTCCATTCCTTTTGTGTGAAATGTGTCTTTCCCTGCTTCGTGATCGTGTAGTGTGCAGTCAGTGAAAGCGGAGATACGACAATGTTCGTCCAATGCCCCTCGGAATCCATGAGACGGATGTCTTTGTTCACATTGATCTGCTCCGGTTCAGCATTGGTCTGGAAGGTCCAGTTTAATTTCCAGCTTCCCTTCTGCAGCGTGACGAACCTACCGTGATTATTGTGGTAACCGATATTTTTGAGCGACAAAGCGATATGGCTGTTGTTGATGTCAACATCGTTGCCGTTATTGTTGATGCCACTGACCAACATCGGAAACTTTGTAATGCCCTCGTTTACGGAGGTGCTGCTTATCGTGTCGGCAGTATAGTCATAGCTTGTGCCGTCCTTTCCGGTAATGGCAAGCTCATAGCTGCCAAATTCCAGTGTGTACGGAACATCCTTCAGATCGGAAGCGTTGATCACGGCGTAGAAACCGGAATGGTCTCCGATGGTCTGGGTCAGATCCAGCCGGATCCCGTTTGATTCATCCGATGCATTGACATTGGTAGTCAGCTTCTCGGCAGTCTGTTGTGACTGATTATCATAGATATTGAAAAAGTTTCGGATGCTGTCATCAAAGCTGAAAGCGGCAAATGCGGTGACGCCGACCATGCAGACAAGGCATGCGGCAGCGGCAGCAGCGAACGGTCTGGAATATCTTCTCCAGAATGAAGGATGTGTTGTGATGTTGTTTTGTTTTTTTGATTTCCTGTTTTCTACGTTTGTCTTTGTATGGATTTCCCCATTTATTTTCTGCAGAGTTTTTTCATGTAATCTCTTGATTTCGGACTCTGTCAATGTTGTTTCCTTCCTTTCGGAGCTGATGTCCTGTCTGGAAAGCTCCTGTAATAAATCTTCTATATTTTTCATAAGGCACTCCTTTCTGACTGTCCGGTCTTCCCCCTGACCATTCGACAGTCAAGCCATATCAGATATTTCAGGCAACTTCAACGCCACATTGTAGCAGCTGTTGTCTCAAACGGTGTTTCCCCCTGCTCAGTTTGTTCTCTACCGTCTTTGCTTTCAGCGCCAGTTTATCTGCGATCTCCTTGATCGAATGTTGATAGAAATACCGGTAAATAAATATTTCGCGGTCGGGACTTTTCATGGAATTGACCAGCTGGTATAAGATTTCGTACTCAGATCGGCTTACGATCTGCTCCTCCACATTTTCCCCCGATACCAGCTCTTCGGCGGTATCTATATTCTGTGTCGGATGTTCCTTTGCCAGAGTGCGCCGTTTATTTAGTGCGGTGCGCCTTGCAATTCCATATAAATATTCCCTGAGGCCCTGACCGTCTGTCAGCTTGATTTTTTCTCTGGACCGCCAGAGTCCCACGAAGGTGTCGGATATCGCTTCTTCGATATCTTCCCCGCTGTAACCGGACAGGATGGACCGGCAGATTGTTTTGACCGCCTTTCCATACTGCCTGATCGCAAGCTCGATCCCAAGTGAGACGTCTTCGCTCAGACAGTCCAGCAATTCCTGTTCTTCCATTTGTCTGCCCCCTTTATAATCTCTTGAAAGATCTTTCACTTATCTATTGGCATGAAAATACTTAAATCACTCACCTTATTTTGAAAAATATTAAAAAACTCTTACCTGTCCCATTTATCGTACACCTGGTTTCAGGTGTGATTTCAGACGTAATGGCATTTGCCGTATTTCCTAAGCGTAATGGTATTCACTGCGCTTTTTAATAAGAAATGTCGCAGTGACGAAAAGTGTCAGAAGCTCTGCAACGGCAACGGACAGCCAGATGCCGGTGATGCCGAGGAAAATCGGAAGGATAAATACCACGGCAAGCTGGAACACCAGGGTTCGCAGGAAGGAGATCACGGCAGAGATCAGTCCGTTGTTCAGCGCCGTGAAGAAGGAAGAACCAAATATATTGAAGCCGTTGATCAGGAAGGTTACACAGAACAGACGGAAACCGTAGCGTGTCATCTCAAAAAGCTCCGGATCGTATCCAACGAAGATCCGTGCGATCGGTGACGCAATAAACTGTGCCGCTGCGGTCAGGACAACGCCGCAGATGCTTACCAGTGTCAGGCTTTTTTTGAACAGATTTTTCAGCTCGTCATGGTTGGCAGCTCCGTAATGGTAGCTGATGATCGGCGCACTACCGATGGAATAGCCGAAAAAGACAGCGACAAAGATAAAGTTTGCGTACATGATCGTTCCGTAGGCGGCGACACCGTTTTCGCCGGCAAGCTTCATTAATTGCAGATTATACAGGGAACCGACGATAGAGCTGGAAAGATTTGTCATCAGCTCGGAGGAACCGTTTGCACAGGCTTTCAACAATATTCTGCCGTAGAATTTTGTCTTTCCAAGACGTAGAATATCGGATCTTCCGCCGGCAAAATAGATCAACGGGAAGAATCCGCCAAACAGCTCTCCGCAGGAGGTGGCGATCGCAGCACCGGCAATTCCCCAGCCGAACACGGCAATGAACAGGTAGTCCAAGATCATATTAGTCACGCCGGCAATGACGATCACCGCAAGACCAAGCTTTGGCTTTTCTGCCGCCACAAAGAAGCTCTGGAAGGCGTTCTGCAGCATGAACGGGGCCAGTGTGATAAAGCCGAGACGACCGTAGATCGTACAGTTTTTCAGGAGATCTCCGCTGGCACCGAGCAGTCTTGCGACGGACGGTGTCAGGGCGATTCCGACAAGGCTTAAAGCGATTCCGCCGATCAGGGTGACGTACACCAGCATGGAAAAATATTCGCCGGCTTTCTCCTTCTTACCCTCGCCGAGTGTCTTGGCGACAATGGCACTTCCTCCGGTACCCATCATAAAGCCGAGTGCGGACATTGCCATAATAAACGGTGAGATCAGATTGATCGCCGCAAACGCTGTCTTGCCGACATAATTGGAGACAAATAACCCATCGACAACGACATAGATCGAAGTGAAGATCATCATGATGACGGATGGGTACACAAAACGTAACAGCTTTTTAAATGTAAAATGTTCGGATAATTGTATTTTCATTGTAATTCCTTTCTGTGAAGCTTCATAAATTCACTGCGCAGTGCAGCTGCATATTTCTGATGGAACAGGATCAGCTGATCCCATTCCTCCGGTGACAGTACGGACAAAGCGTTGTTTTCTGCCTGAATGACCGGATAGATCTTCTCTTGCTGGATCTGCCTTCCGGTGTCGGTTAGAAAAATCTGCATGCTTCTTCCCTTGCCCGGTTTTAATTCAATCCAGCCATTTGCTTCCATTTTGCGGATGGCGGAGTTGATCGTCTGTTTGGGAATGCAGGAGGTCCTGCAGATGTCACGCTGCAGGCAGCCGTCACCAAGCTCGAAAATGCCGTATAAGATATCAAACGCACTGTCTGAGAGTGACGCATTGAGTGCGGCATCATGATAGATGTCATCGAACTCCTTGTAGAGATGGTTATATTCTATCTGAACGTCACTCATATGAGGTTTTGCGGGTGTTTTCATTATCATCATCCTTTCGTTGTTTTTATGTGTATATAAAATGGTGTTGGGGTTAAAAGGTATCTTGCTATAATGTAAGTCTGATTTCGTACTTAATAATGTATTATAGTCCGATTTCGTACTTGCGTCAAGCCGCAGCGGTATAATGTCATTATTTACCTGCCGTCGATCAGGATAAGCCGGAACAAGATCTTCGTAATTTTAACGGAATTGCTCCTGTATTTTACTTGCTATCTTTATATTGAAATGGTACTATATTCTTTAGAAAAAATTTAAGATAAGGGGTACGGCAATTACTATGAAAAACTCAAACGAACCAATCTACGATGCTCGTAAACTAGGGGTTCCTAAAATGCTTATTTTGGGAATCCAGCACATGTTCGCCATGTTTGGCGCAACAATTCTTGTACCGATCCTTGTGGCAGGTTATTTCCAGGAAGCCTGTGGAGAGCCGCTGTCAAGAGGACTTACGGTTTCTGTTACTTTATTCTGTGCCGGATTTGGTACACTGATATTCCATCTTTGTTCTAAATTTAAGGTGCCCGCATTCTTAGGATCTTCTTTTGCATTCCTTGGTGGTTTCTACACGGTAGCGAATCTGAAGAGCGGCATGTATGCCGATATGGCTGCCAACGATAAGGTTGCATATGCCTGTGGCGGTATTGTGGTTGCAGGTCTTTTGTATCTGGTCGTTGCACTGATCTTTAAGCTGGTTGGTGTCAATCGCGTTATGAAATTCCTTCCGCCGGTTGTAACCGGACCGATCATTATCTGTATCGGACTTTCCCTGGCACCAAGTGCCGTAAGCAATGCGTCCGGCAACTGGCTGATCGCCTTTGTGGCACTGGCAGTGATCATTATTTTCAATATCTGGGGCAAGGGTATGTTTAAAATCATCCCGATCCTGATGGGTGTTCTGATCTCCTATGCATTTGCATTGATCTTAAATGCCTGCGGAGTGACGAATCCGGACGGTTCTGCAATCCTGAATTTCGCTTCCGTTTCTGCTGCAAGCTGGGTTGGACTTCCACCGTTCCAGATCTGCAAGTTTGATGTGACCGCTATCCTTGTTATGGCACCGATCGCGATCGCAACCATGATGGAGCATGTCGGTGATATGTCTGCCATTTCCGCAACCGTAGGTAAGAATTACATTGAGGATCCGGGTCTTCACCGTACACTGATGGGTGACGGTATTGCAACTGCATTTGCCGGTCTCATTGGAGGTCCTGCCAATACAACATACGGAGAGAATACCGGTGTACTTGAACTTTCCAAGGTCTATGATCCGAGAGTGATCCGGATCGCAGCAGTATTTGCTGTTATTCTTTCCTTTATTCCGAAGTTTTCCGCAATCATTTCAACAATGCCGTCAGCGATCATCGGAGGCGTGTCCTTCATGCTTTATGGTATGATCTCTGCAATCGGTGTAAGAAATGTGGTTGAGAACAGAGTTGATCTGACAAAGTCAAGGAACCTCATTATCGCAGGCGTGATCTTTGTCTGCGGTCTTGGTTTTTCCGATGGTCTTACCTTCCGTGTGGCAGGTACTTCCATTACACTGACAGCACTGGCTGTTGCAGCGATCGCAGGTATCCTTCTCAATGCGATCCTTCCGGGCAATGATTACAGCTTCGGAAAGCATCCGGAGGGAGACAGAAGCCGTGGTGTTTATGTGATGAACAGTGATAGAGAGACAGAAGAAACTGAAGAAAATAAATAATAAAAGACTATAAGAGAACTGCATTGGAGATAATAGCAGATATCCGAAAGAAAGGACGCGTAACATGATTAAATCCGATAATATTGTAATTTTTGAACATCCGTTAATTCAGCATAAAATTTCCCTGCTCCGTGATAAGGCGACCGGGACAAACGAGTTCCGTAAGCTTGTCGATGAGATCGCGATGCTGGAGGGATTTGAGGCACTTTCTGATCTTCCGGTGGAGGATGTAGAGATTGAGACTCCGATCGAGAAGTGCATGACACCGATGATCTCCGGACGTAAGCTGGCAGTCGTACCGATCCTTCGTGCCGGACTTGGTATGGTTTCCGGTATCCTTGCTCTGGTTCCGAATGCAAAGGTTGGTCACATTGGAATGTACCGTGATGAGGAGACACATCAGCCACAGGAATATTATTGTAAGCTGCCAAATCCGATCGAGGAGAGACTGATCGTTGTCTGTGATCCGATGTTGGCAACCGGCGGTTCTGCTATTGATGCGATCGATCAGATCAAGAAGCACGGCGGCAGGAATATCAAGTTTATGTGTATCATTGCTGCGCCGGAGGGGCTTGAGAAGCTTCATAAGGCACATCCGGATGTGCAGATCTATGTTGGTCATCTTGACAGACAGCTTAACGAGGATGCATATATCTGTCCGGGTCTTGGTGATGCCGGTGATCGTATCTTTGGTACGAAATAATCATTTAATTTTAATAGAAACGATGTTGTCGATTGCTTTGTTGTTAAGCAGCTTTTGCAGTCCGGCAGCATATATAAGGCAGGCGTTTGTGCGTCTGCCTTTTTGAATGGATCCGAAGTATCTTTTGCGGATGAGGGAGGAAGCATCAAAGAGCTTCTTTTTTGTCGCTATTTTAGCCGTTTGGCTAGTGTACTTTTCGGAAGTGCTTTGTTATAATTGAGTGCAATCATGAAAGGAGAAACAAGGAGGAGCTTATGAGAAAATGGAAAAAATGGGTGTCCGTGATGCTGGCAGGCTCTATGCTGGTATCGGGGCTCCCGGCACAAAGTATTGTAAAGAGGGCGGGCGCAAGCAGCCTGAAGGAAAACGGACAGGCAGAGAAAAGTATTTATGACAAGCTTGCCTTTGATACAACACAGGAGACAGAGGATTCCGAGCAGAATCCATATACGGCGGGAAAGGACGATTATCAGAACCTGAATCCGCAGATGGAGCTGTTTGTCGAGGGAAAGGTATCGTCATTGAGTCAGGCGATTCTAAAAAAGTCTTTGGTCAATGGAAACTATAACAGGAGCCAGACAGACTCAGCAGATCTGACAGATGGAACGGGACTCAATCTTGGCTGGTATCAGGGAACGTATCAAAATTCCGAAGATCAGACAGGAGCTCTTTTGAAGAGCAAGCAGAGAAAGGCAGTAAAGACAACGTTTGATTCCGTAGCGACCGGAGCCAAGGAATATACGGCTCTGGATGCCTCCGGGAGCGGTTATCAGGACTACAAGGTGTGTGTTGCGCAGAAGGCAGCAGACTCGGATGAATTAAACCTGTATCTGCTTAGTGCAAAGACAAATGAGCCGGTGGGAACGGCGGTCAATCTGACAAAAAGCAACACCTGTGTATCCACTATGAAGGAACATGAGACGAGGTCTTATCTCACGGTCTGCGGCGGTGATTTTGACGGAGATGGAAAGGATGAGGCAGCAGTTTATGTTCCGGTTACGGATGCACGAAATGGAGTGAATGCTTCTCATGTGGATATCTATGATATCAATACGGAATCCTCGACCAAAACCTTTGAAAAGAGATCAACGGTATACCTGGCAGATCTGGAGGGGACGCAACCCGGCAAGACGCTTGACGATTCAAAAACTCCTTTTATTACAAGTCTGGCAGTCTATGATTTTGACGGGGATGGAAAGGAAGAGCTTGCAACGTCTTTTAGTCATGCTTATTTTCCGAATGCCAGATTTATTCCCGCAAATACGAAAAAGGCGAAAGAGTGGAAGAAAATGGGATCGTATCTGTCAGTACTGTCCATGAAAACGGACAGTATGGAGGAACAGTATGGACGCCGTCTGGCATTTACCGGAGAGGAATATGGAATTCAGGAGAAAAAGGATACCGTTCTGCAGACCATGCAGTTTGTTGGTCTGGATGTAGGCGATATGGATAATGATTCGATGCAGGAGCTTGTTGTTGCCGGTTACGTTCCGGATGGAGATGACGGTGTGGGTCAGTCGGTAGTCAAGAGTAAGCAGGCAGTTGTGCAGCTTGGCTTTGATCAGGAAAAGGGATGTTATAAGCTGTTGCATGGCGGTATTCCGTATCTTTTATGCCAGCCGGCAGCCAATCAGGAGCTTTATGAAGGAATGAGGGGGTCGGATGTCAGACAGGAACCGGCAGCGGTCGCATGCTTTGCTTCCCGGGGGACAGGGTATGGAGATACTTTGTTCGTGGAGGGCAGTTGTTGGAACTTCAGTGCGGGTGCATCTGAAAAGGAGATGTTTCGATGTCAGTATAATGGCGGCTCGTCTGATTATGTTGTGCCGGATGAAGCAAATGCTTCCGGCGGACTCGCAGAGGCGTATCAGTATCAGTGGACGGACGATAACGGAAATATGAAGCTGCCGATCGATAAGGACAGTGATACAACGAAGTGCTGGCTCAGCAAGGTTGTCAAGGGCAATTTTAATGGAAACCCATATGGCATGGAGCAGGTAATCATGAGCTGTGGTGTCAAGAGCGACAGTATGGTGTCATGGGGGCTTTCTGCACTCAGCCGGAAGGCAGTCGGAGCGGAGGATACCGCCGGATACGCGCGTTTTACACAGGCTTCGGGCTGGGGAGATATCTATCTGAGTTTGGCGGCAGTTGATTATGATGAGGACGGCATGATCGTTAAGTTTGATCATAAGGAGAGTTATTTCAGTGATCCGAATGTTGTTGCCGTGCTTCAGGCGGCACCGTATTTCTCGGATCTGGAATCTACGGACGGCAATTACAGCACCAATGGCTCTACGGCATACGGCAAAACGACAGGCTCCTCCACCACAAATTCAGCCGAGTTTTCGGTATCAGCCGGGGTGATCACAGGATATGAGGAGGATGTCAGTATTCTCGGATTTTACGATGTCGTAGGAATTGATTTTGAAGTGGAGGCGAGCGTCAGTGCCGGCTATGCAAAGGAATTTACGAACGGGAAGAGCTATTCTACTTCTTACGAGGCAGACAGTACGGATGACAGTGTGGTGCTGTCGATGACGCCATACACAAGGTATGTGTATAAAAGTTATGTGCCGGGATTTAAGCTGCCGACACAGAGCCGCTACAATGGGCTGAAAAAGCAGCTTGAACAATATAAGAGCAGTTACGAGACGGCAGAACAGGAATATGCAGAGATCAAGCAGAAGAAAGGAATATCCTATCGATTTAAGAAAGCAGCGCTTGCCAACCGGGTTTCCGTTGCTGCAAACAGATATAACAATGCATACAGCCGGCTTCAGGCAATCGACAAGGCACTGGAGCAGGGATATGAGTGCGGACAGCAGATTGCGGGAAGCTGGAAGGATTATTATGTTTCCGTGCCTCAGACACCGCGTATGACCATGCTTACAGTGACAGAATATGACCGTGTTGCGAAGGAAAACGGTGAATTTGACAAGATCCGCGGAAATGTTCTGACGAACACGCCGGGCGATCCGTTTTCCTACCGGGCTGCGATCGGAGCCTCTTTCGATGGAGGAAAGGTCGTTGATGATGTATCCGGTGCAAAGGATAATTTCGTTAGAGTCAGCAGGGGAGGCAATTCTATCACACAGGGAATTGAAGTGGAAAGTGAAAATTCGGATACCGTGACCTGGGGAACCAGTGTGGAGACACATCTTGTGACAGAGGAAGGCGGTGTTAAGACCGGTGTCAGTGCGGGTGCCGAGGCAAACGGCAGCGTGACATGGACGAATTATAACGGAGCGGAATATTCCGGAACGGTTGCCGGTATTCCTGCGAATGTAGAGCAGTCCTATTCCTTCATGTGGCGATTCGGAACATGGGATACGATGTTAAACGGACAACGGACAAAGGTGCTTGGCTATCTTGTGAAGGGACAGGAGGCACCACCGGCACTGCCATCTGACATTACAGTGACGGATGCCACAGCGGATTCCCTGACCTTGAGCTGGACACACAGCAACCGTAAGGGAGTGCGCTATCGCATCTGCCTGTTGGAGGATAATGAGGAAGAAACGCCGATTGCAGAAGTTTCTTCCGCCCGATCCGGTTATACGATCGGTAACGGTCTGCTTCAGCCGGGAAAGACATACCGTTTTACGATGCAGAGTGTCGGTTATATGGAGACAAGTGCATCCAGCCTTCCGGTGTATGGAAGAACCAAATACGCTGCCGGAACAGATACACCGACAATTGAACTGCAGCCGGAGGATACGGCGGTTGTGGAAGGCGGGAAAGCAGAATTTTCGATTTACGCGACACCGGTAAAGGGAAGCAATGGTTCTGTGCGGTATCAGTGGCAGTGCAGACAGGGAGCAGGTGCAGTGTGGGAGGACATTGACGGTGCAGACAGTATGGATCTTGCGGTGCCGGATGTGACTGCGGATATGGACGGATGGCAGTATCGATGCGTTGTTTCTCAGTTTTACGGCAAAACGATCGAGATCGACAGCGAACCGGCGGCTCTTACTTTAAAACAGCGTCTTGCATCGGTTGTCAGAATGGATCCGTTGGAGAAAACAAGCGGTCGTGCAGCTGATGTGGAAAAGGTGCAGAAGGAAGAAGAGACGCGAAGCTACGAGCCGTTGAAGTTGACGGTCAAGGTGACAAATGGTAATTTGCAGGTGGCAGAGCTGAAGGGCAATGTGAAATATTTTGGGGAGTACACAGGCAATTATTCTGTGACTGTAGGTAAAAAAATTACAGAGGATGCGGTTATTCTGGAAGAATTGGAAGGAAGTGCCTCCGACAGCAATTACAAAGCGACGGTGGATCAAATTGTAAATGCAGCACAGTCCGGATCGTTTCACTATCTTTTCCTGAGAATTTTTAAGGACGATGCAACCCGTACAAAGTTGAAAAATTATCTGTCTGACAAAGGTTCTGTCCGCAGCCGTGAAAATGATCCTGAGACCGATACGCTGTCTCCGAATATGGATCTGACGGTGGAGATAACGGAAGAGAATTTTAACCATTTAAAGTATAGGGAACTTACCGCAGATGATTATGAGAGCACGGTTCCATATGATGACGAATATGTTTATGGGCTTGCTTCCGGTCGGAAGACAATCACCCATACACAGCCGGTGGGAGGCGAGGAGCAGACGCTGTCTGCACAGATTGTCTCTGAAGAGGAGGAGCCGTTAAACGGGGAAGCGGTCTGCGAAATCATGAATCTGACGACAGGAGAAACAGAAAATACAGCGCTTACTGTTACAAATGGGTGTGCTTCAGGAAAGTGGACGCCGTTTGGAACCGGCTACTATAAATTAACGGTAAAATATCAGGGAGATGAGGAGTATTATGGTGCAGCGGCGGAGAATCCGCAGTATTTTACAGCATATAATTCCAAGAAAAAGACATTGCCGGGAGTAGAGCTGGAGAATACGCCGGTTTACGGAGAGGAAATTTCGCTTCAGATGAGTCTTGCCAAGACGGATCAGGTAGAGGATGTTACGGAAGCGGCCTCCTTTACATTGGTAGGCAAAAAGGATCGGAAGCGCACTGCGATCACCGTGGAAAACGGCAAATGGGCGGTTAACGAGCTGCCGGGCGAGTATATTTTGGAAGCGTCGATAACAAAGGATGGCGTGACTTATGAATGTTCCCGGGAGGTACAGATCGAGAAGGCACAGCTATATGTAACGGTTGATCCGGTTACGGTGGATGTCAGCAAAACGACAGATTACCAATATCAGTTTGCAGCTGCGCAGTTAAAATTCCGGGGCTTGTCTGCCGGAGATGAAGACGCCGCCAGAGCTCTGTTTACTGCCGGTGCCAATGAGCAGGAAATTGGCAAGGACAGCAAAGGAAAGCCATATGCGGCAGATTACAGTATTTATACCGGAATTAAGGAGGATGCAGAGACAGCGGAAGTGAATGAGCTGCTTGCAAAATACGAGGTGTGTACGATAAACAGTACACTTAGTTACACCGGCAATAAGACCGGAAGCTATCTGGTACAGTACGGCGCAGATGGCAGCGGCATTGTCAACGCATCCACCGAAAAAGGTACAGCAATCGCAAACGGCGGGTCTTATGCGGAGGATTCAAAACTTTATTTTAAAGCAGTTCCGGCTCAGGGCTGGAATCTGAAAGGATGGAAGGTCAATGGCAAAGATGCGGAGTATGTTCAGGGAATCACATTTGTAAATGGAATGCTGAAAACAGCCTTGACGGACGACATTCAGGTAACTGCTGTATTTGAAGATCCGTCGGCAAGTGAGAAGCCGGCAGAATCAGCAGCCCCAACACAGAGTCCGGGAGAAAGCAGTTCACCGGTTGTCTCCGGAAAGCCGCAGGATCCAACGCAAAGTCCTGTGATTCCGACGAATAAGCCAGATACACCACAGATTTCCGGCAGTCCGGATGTGCCGCAGGTATCCGATAAACCGGACACGCCACATAACTCCGGCAGTCCGAATGTACCGCAGGTGTCTGGAAAACCGGACATACCACAAAGCCCCGGCAGCCCGGATGGCACACAGGCATCGTCAAAACCGAATAATGCGTCCGCCACCGGAAAAGATGGAGCATCAGCAGACGGGACACAAGCAGGAAAGGATGATGGAAAGGCAGCAATCGGCATGTTCTTTATGGTGAAGGGCGTGACTTACCGTGTAACTGCAACCGATCAGGTTTCTTGTGTTAAGGCGAAAAAGAATATCAAGGGAAGCGTTGTGATTCCGGATACGATCACGTATTCCAAAGTAACCTATAAGGTCACAGCTCTTAGTGCAGGAGCGTTCCGAAACTGCAAAAAGCTGACAAAAATAACCATTGGTAAGAATGTGGAAACCATTGGAAAGGATGCCTTCCGAAGCTGTAAAAAGCTGAAGCAGATCACGATCAAAACAGAGAAGCTCACAGCAAAATCCATCGGAAAGAATGCATTTAAGGGCATCCGTAAGAATGCAGCGATCCGTGTTCCGAAAACACAGAAAAAGTCATATACAAAATGGCTTAAGAAAAAGGGAGGTTGTTCAACAGCAAAAATCAAAGCATAGAACAGAAATTAAAATATAGCTTTGATTGGAAACAGGGCTTTGCTTAATAAGCTTCACATAAATATATAACTGCACCCATAATCAATGTGCGAAGCTTGAGAAAATAATAATCTTAATGATAGAACTGTCGGGGATCCATGCCATTGTGGTGTCTCCGGCAGTTTTATCTTGAGTATCGGATGCTTATATGGTAAGGTAAAGGAAAACATCAGAGAGGAGAAAACCGGGTGAATACTATATGGAATGAAAATACAAAACGGTGGGTCGGGATCATTCTGCCGCTTGTGCTGGCACTGATCTCAGCACTGGTCGTGTCAAGGTTTGCAGCATCGGCAGACTTTCATGAGAAAACGATCACAGCACTTGATGACAAAAAGGCAACGGTTCTGGAGTTGACAGCAGCATCAACGGCGGCGTCTGCGGCAATCACGCTGCTTCCGGGAGACACGGCAACCCCGATCGCAGAAAAGCTGGCGGATATGAGCACCTATTTCCTGATCGTTCTCTGTGCGATCTATGTTGAGAAATATCTGGTCACAGTGACCGGCTATGCTTCGTTTGTCATGCTGATCCCGATTGCCTGTGTCCTTTATTCGGCGGGAATGGCAATTGCAAAGGATGCATGGAAAAAGCTGGCAAGAAAGTTTGCGTTATTTGCTATTGCGATCGTTCTGGTTATTCCTGCCAGCGTCAAGGTGTCTGATCTGATCGAGCATACGTATCAGTCTTCTATTCGGGATACGGTGGATGCTGCCAAGGAAGCAACGAAGGATATCCAGAACAGCAGTGACGGACAGCAGGACAGTGACAGCAGCGATAACAGCGGAGTACTGTCAGGCATCATTTCCGGCATTAAAAACGGTGTGTCCGATATTACGGACAAGGTCGAAAACGTGATCAATCAGTTTATTGAAGTTCTGGCGGTGATGTTAGTCACCTCCTGCGTCATCCCGATACTGGTGCTGGTGTTCTTCTTCTGGCTGGCGAAGAGTATGCTGGGGATGGAACGCAACAAAAATGTCTTTTAAAAGTGCTCGAATAACTGCTAAAAATGTCATTTTACGCCCTTTGGCTTTTCAGGGCACTATAGAGGATGTTATCTTTACAGATTTGGACACCTTGACTTTACATCTGTTATAAAGTTTAATCTTGATGATGTGGATTTTGATAGAAAGGTACGGTACCAAAGATGGAAAGAAATTTGACGACCGGCAATATCGGGAAAACGATCGCATATTTTGCGCTGCCTTATCTGCTGTCTTATTTTTTGCAGACGCTGTATGGAATGGCAGATCTGTTTATTATCGGTCAGTTCGACGGTGTGGACGGGATTACTGCTGTTTCCAACGGTGGACAGGTTATGCATATGCTGACGGTGATCATTGTCGGACTGGCGATGGGAACAACGGTGACGATCGGCAAAAGTGTCGGAGCAGGGAAGCTTGATGCGGCTTCGGCTTCGATCGGCAACACGGTGACATTTTTCATGGGAATGTCGGTTGTGGTCATGGCGGTTCTTGTATTTCTGGTAAATCCGATCGTTACCCTGATCGGGATCCCGGCAGAGGCAGTTGCCGGAACGAGACAGTATCTTTTCGTCTGTTTCCTGGGGATACCGTTTATCACTGCATACAATGTGATCAGTGCGATCTTCCGCGGACTTGGCGATTCCCAAAGTCCGATGTATTTCATTGCGATTGCCTGCGTTGCCAATATTGTGTTAGATTATGTGTTTATCGGAGGTCTTGGAATGGGACCGATCGGTGCTGCACTGGGAACAACTCTGGCACAGACGATTAGCGTGATCATATCTCTGATTGCGATCCGCCGCAAGGAAACGGGAATCCATCTGACGAAGAAGGAGCTTCGGGTGAAGAGAGATGTTCTGGGTCAGATCTTAAAGATCGGTATTCCGGTTGCCGTGCAGGACGGCTGTATTCAGGTCGCATTTATTGTGATCAGTGTGATCGCCAACCATCGTGGGCTGAATGATGCAGCGGCAGTCGGTGTTGTGGAAAAACTGATCGGTATGATCTTTATCGTGCCATCCTCCATGCTGGCAACGGTGCCTGCATTATCTGCACAGAATATCGGTGCAGGAAGGCATGACCGGGCGAGAAAGCTTCTTTACTATGCGATTCTGATCACCGGCAGTTATGGGATCGTCATGACCATTCTGATCGAACTTTTCTCAAAGCAGACAGTTGGTATTTTCACAACGGATGCGGCAGTGATCCTGTTGGGAAGCCAGTATATCAGCTCGTATATTATTGACTGTATTTTTGCGGGAATTCATTTCTGTTTTACCGGATATTTCTGTGCATACGGAAAATCATATATTGGATTTATCCACAATATTTTGTCAATTTTGTTGCTGCGTATTCCGGGTTCTTACCTTGCCTCGAAAATGTATCCGCATAATCTGTTTCCGATGGGATTTGCGGCACCGGCAGGCTCTATTTTGTCGATTGTGATCTGTGTGGGAGCGTATATCTGGATGCAGAGATCAATGCGTGGAGGGCCAAATGCGATGTCATAAAAATATCATAATTTTGACATTGATATCCCCGTGTATGAGGCATATAATTCAATGAAACATACAGGAAAGGGGAGATTTATAATGAGAGCGTATGGACGTTTTATGAAAAATATAGCGGCACTTGCACTTCTTTTTGCACTGCTGTCCCTGCTCCTGCCGTTCTGCAGTTTTCAGGCAGCCGGGCAGGACATGACCCTGTCGGGTCTGGACGTGCTGAAAGCGGGAGGCAGTGCCGCTTACACATATATACAGCAGGGAAGTGTGCCGGATGATCATATTATGAAAGCACCGTTTTCCTGGGGGGATGTGAAGGACGGGCTTCATTATGCTGATGATGCAGGAGCCTCCGATCTGCTTATCGCCGGAGGTGTGGCAGCAGGCCTGCCGGTACTGTTCTGTCTTCTTGCCATGTGCATGCTGTTTCTGGCAGAGGGATCAAAGACTATGGTCGTGCCAACATTTTTAACGCTGCTTACAGTGTTGGAACTTGCAGTGGCGCTGCTTGGATTTCCTGCGCTGCACCCGTATCTTCTGACGGGAGTGTATCTGTTTGCGGTGCTTCATGTGGTGGCACTTGTGTTTATCTTATTTGGGTGGCTGACCGGAGGTTATCGGGAGCCTGACCGGAAAAAGCGTGACCGCAGCCGAAGAAATGATTCTGGAGATGACGGTCGAAGTGGCAGAAGGAAACACCGCCATAAGCGAGGCAAGCGAAAGAAGTCCGGCCGGAAAAGGAGCAAAAAGGATTCAAACGATAAGAAAAATAAAGAAAAGAAGGATCAATCCAAAGACGAAAAGAAAAAAGAAGCTCAGCCAAAGGCAGCTGCTGCAGTTGGAAATGTTTGTGATGGCACAGGAATTTATCAGGGATTTCAATGGAATTTGAGGAGCGAGGCATCTTCGCGCGTGACGATTGGGACGACACCTGAGGCGATGCGTGGGATTGAGACGGGCAGCCTGAAAGCAGCCGGTCACATTGCTGATCATAATTGTCAGATCAGTTATCATCCGGAGGATGGAAGCTACACGATAGACAGTCACGCAGCAGAGCGTATTGTACTGCGGCAGAATGGCAAGGCATTGCATCAGTTGAATAATGGAGACAGTGTCCGTGTTTTGGGACAGGTAAAAATGGAGGTTGGCTCCTCACATTCTATGTGGCTGAAATAGTATTTTTCTTCGCAAGAGGGTTAATTTGTGGTATAATAACTCCAAAATCCAGATGCTTCGCATCTGTCGCGCCCGCGAGTGAGAAAAAGCGGAGCTTTTTCGAACCTTTTGCCGAAGCGTATGAATTTACAACATAACAACTCCAAAGGAGGAGCTTGCGAATGAAAAAGAAAAATGGAAAACGAATCATTGCCGGCTTGCTGGCAGCAGGTCTTTTTGCGGCTTCGGTGCTCTCACCGCTTCAACCGGAGGGAGCCGCTGCAGCAACAAAGATCAAGGTTTCAAAGACAAAAGTAACCGTTGCCGGAGGAGGGCAGGTTACTGTCAAAGTGAAGAATACCGGCAGCCGGAAAGTGAAAGCAAAAGTGTCCGGCAAAAAGATCATTGCCGTAAAGGTGATGAAAAAGAAAATCCGCATTACCGGAAAGAAGAGCGGCAAGACTAAGCTCATATTGAAAGCGGCGCACATGAAGAAATGTGTGATCCGTGTTACTGTCAGAAATATGGGACAGAATGATCCGACCATTATCATGCCGATGGGAAGTTCCACACCGATGGTAAAGGTGAGTGCGAGTCCTGTCGTAAGTCCGGCAGTCCGCATTACACTGCATCCGTCTGCTACGCCGGTAAGGAGTCCGCAGAGCAGTATTAAGCCGAGTAACACGCCGGTTCCGACCGGTACAAGTGCAGTGCCGTCAGAGACGAATGAACCGCAGGACAGTACGAAACCGATCGAATCATCGCTGCCGGATCAGACCACTGTGCCGACGATGGCTCCGCAGCCGCCGGTGACGTCAGTGCCGACGACAACACCGCCGCCAAGCGTCACAACGGTACCGGCTGAAACGCCGACGACCAAACCGACAATAAAACCAACTACTGTTCCAACAGCAACGCCGGTTGCGACAATGAAGACAACGCAGCTTTCCTTTGCGAAGAAGTCGGTATATATTGGAGAGAGTATTACTGCTTTGAAAGCGGAGTGGGGTGAGCCGGAACGTATAGATCCGCTGCCACAGAAGAGCCTGTACGGATACATTTATAACGGCAACAGCCAGACAGAACCGTATCTGATTGTCGGCGTTAAGGGCGAAAAGGTCGTTTCTTACTTTACGATCGCGAAAAACTTCACAGCCTATGATGCAGTGATAAGCGCCGATGATAATGAGACAATTCAGCAGACGAAGCTGATACAGCAGGGCGCATCGGCACAGTCGATGATCGATGCGGGCTGGACCGAGCCGGGAAGCTACGAGTTTGATGCTCTGGACAGCAGCAAGAGTGAGGCAAGAGTCGGAACGGAGGCATATTACAAGCTGACAGATAACGCATATATTTATGCATTCAGTGATTACTTTGATGGAGGAGACAAATCCATCTATGGAATGTACGCATTTTCCGGAGAATGCACCAAGTATTCCATGATGTACCGCACATATATGACATTTACCGATGAGATTCTCCGTGCGGCGGAGCAGGAGGTCTATGAGATGACCAACGCATACCGCAACTATATGGGGAAAGCGTTATTTAAGCTGGAGGACAGAACGACTACGGCAGCCAGAAAGCACAGTGAGGATATGGCAAATAACAACTATTTCCAGCATAACAGTCTGGATGGCTCGAAATTCTCCGCGCGGTTGACGGCAGAGGGTATCAGTTGGTCGGGAGCCGGAGAGAATATATGTGCCGGAGCCGGCGATGCGATCAATATGGTGATCGGCTGGATCGGTTCCTCCGGACACCGAAAAGGTATGCTGACGGATTTCAAGTATATCGGAGTCGGAGCGGCGTATAGCAGTTCTGCAGATTATGGTATCTACTGTACGCAGGATTTTTGGAGGTAGAGTGATTTCCTGTATAATCAAAAGAGATTGTGTCTTTATTGGGCACAATCTCTTTTGATATTCAGCAATTCTTTGATAAGCGTAATTACGATGTTATAAATTCATATAATTCTGCAAAATGTTATGAACTGTTTTTATTGATGCTGTTTTACATATTCCGTCAGGATAGCATCGTCCTCCGGCATCTGACAGCCGACGATATAATGACCTTCATTATCAGAGCAGCGGATGATACGACCCTCTAAAGTGCTGTGATCGGTAAGCTCGAACTGCTCCAGTGTTATCGTGATCCTTTCGCCCTTGGCGGTGGCAAAGAATGGAGCGTCTGTGATGAAGGCAAATCCGTTTCCGCTGATATTGTCCATCTGTCCCGTAAACTCCTGTCCGGTTTCCGGGACAGTGATGACGCAGGAGTTGGTCAGATCTATACGCGGATATTTGCGGCGGTTATTGATCTTTGGACGGGAGCTGATCTGTACCTGATAGTGGTCAGCATCCGTTTTGTCCGGGGTGATCGCTGCGTTTTCCCAACAGTAAAGAACATTATCGACGGTTACCTGTACGTTGCAGGTCGTTGGATGGGTGATAGCAGCATCCGGGAGGGTGATAGCGATTCCCTGCGCCAGAGGCTGGATCAGTTCTCCGTGATATTTACGACTGGCATCACCGGTCGGTATAATGATCACCTTCATGCCCGGCTGCAGATCCTCCAGCCCCATAAAGCCGCCAATTCCAAGCTCGCACATCAGAGCTTCGACAACATTCTCAATCGTGTTGATATTTACGGCAGTTTCATCATATTTACTGAGCATGCGGTGACAGATCTCATTTGATCCGGAAATGCCGGAGGTCATATCCTCCACGGTGGAGGAGACCTGTTCCATATTTGTCACAAGCTGGCGGTTCGACTGTTCCACACGCTTCATTGCGGCATCAATGGTATGAATGTGATGCTCGATCTGGTTGGAATCTGATGTGATCGTGGTAATATTTTGATTTGTCTTGGCAACCTTCTCCAGAGTGATCCGGATCAGCTTTAATGTATTTTCGATGGCGTGCGTCATCTGGTCAGAGGTTTCCTCGAGACGGATCAGTGCTTCCTTGATCTGGCTGGAGGATTCCTTTGTCTCTGCGCTTAAGGTGCGGATCTGATCCGCGACAACAGCAAAGCCCTTGCCCGCTTCTCCGGCTCTGGCGGCTTCGATGGATGCGTTGAGTGCCAGAAGATTCGTCTGATTGTTAATGCTTTCAATCGTGCCGGTTTCCTGCTTCACCATTTCAAACTCATCCTTAAATGCCTGAAGCGTTTGCTCTGTATCGGAGGAAAGCTCTGACATAGTCCTTGTAGTCTGAAGCAGACTGTTCAGATCCTCGGAGCTGTTCTGGGCGTGAGTGCCGGATTCGTCGATCAGCTTGACCATTTCCTCGATCATCACGGCAATGTGCTGTACCTGGGAACTGATGTCGCTGGTCATATCCACAGAGGATGTTGTTGTGGTCTGAAGATTGATATTGTTATTGTTCAGCGTGTCCATCTCGGCAGCAACAATATCAGCGCCGTGCTTGTTTTCACCGGCAAGCTCACGGACAACCAGGACGCCGTCCATAATGGAATTGCTGGCATTTTTGACCTTCTCGACCGTCGTGATCACACGGTGCAGATCGTTTTTGATGCTGTCTGTCATAGCACCGTCCGATTCGTTCAGATGGCGGATGGACATACCGTAGCAGATATAACAAAGAATGATGCAGGACAGCTCAAGTTGATAATCCTTCATGTTCGTGGCGGAGTTCATACCAAGAACAGCGTAGCGGTAAATGGAGCTGCCAATAATGATCAGGGCATTCACAATGCCGCAGTACCGCATGAAAAGCTGATCCTTATAGATCACCAGAAGACTGGTAACGGGAAGAACATAAGTAAATGCGATCGGCGACGAGGTCGTACAGATCACATATGTATAGAAAATACCATAACCGATCACCAGATCGAGTTTGTAGCGTTCCGTATTCCAGCCCCGGGTTCGAAGCAGGATCTCTCCGGTAATAAACGGAATCCAGCAAAGAGCCAGAAAGATCAGATAATATCTGGTGCTGTACAGACCGTTTGAAAAATCAGATCCGTAGTTGGCGGACAACAGGATCGCAAAAATAAGCCATATTTTGCGCGCCTTGCGGTTTGCTTTTTCCTTGAAAAGTTTTTCGTCATAATTCATATAAATACCTGTGCCTTTCAGAAATAACCCCTAAAATTGTCGTATATATTCGGCAATCGCCTCAAGTGTCTGTGTGCTCTCCGGCAGCTCCGGTTCAAAAGCGCTGAAGGCGTGTGTCAGCCGTTTATCATCCGGAAAGTCCATGATTGCGGACTCCATCCGGGCGGCATCCAGTGCCATTTTAAACTGCATTGTGTAGTGACGCAGATGATCTTTGCCACTTGTCACAAGAAAGCATGGTGGCAGAGACCGGATAATATCCGGATGCTCCGGGTTGACATATGGTGCAAATGCTGATTTCTTATAATGTTTCCCGTAAAGATATCTGGGCATAAACAGTCCGATCTGATCCGGCTTATTCGTGTAAAACATACCGCTGATCAGTCCAAGCGCATTTAATGGCAAAGCAGATGGTGTGACCCCGGCTGCCTGTGCGACCTTCGGATTGCGCTGTGCTGCCGCAGTATATACAAGAAGACAGGCTCCGCCGCTGTCTCCGACCGCATAGACCTTGTCCTGATCACCCTGATACTTTGCAAGTTGACCCTGTATAAAATCGAGTGCAAGGAAAATATCCGCAATCTGATCATAAATCTGACAATCCGGAATAAGCCGGTATTCCACATTAAACACCAGAAATCCCAGTGTACACAATTTGGCACAGAAGTATTGGTTAAATTCCTTGTTGCCAAGCAAAAGCCCCCCGCCGTGAACATTTACGATCACAGGAAGTGCCTCGGGAGAAGACGGTGCAGAATTCGGCTGGAAAATGTCCAGCCGGTGTGCCTTGTCGTGATCAGGAGCATAGGGGATATCAAGCGTCATCGTAACGTTATCCGGAAAAGTAAACCGATCGTTCCGGTTTGCATACTCCCTGTTAAAATCCTCGCGCTGCCTGTAAAACATATTTTTAATAAACTGTCTCATAAGATTAACCCGCTCTCATTTGTATTGCTTCTTCTATCATACCGAATTATTGAGGCAGATTCAATGAGTATTTTTATTTTTTAAAGATATGATATAATTGCAAAAATTTTACTTACCTGATCAAAGATCGTCTGATCGATTGCCATATGATGCAGAATGTCAATCATGAGCTTTTTACGGAGAGTGTGAAAAAAGAAATTCCGGTCAGCATGGGGCGGGAGGATAAAGGGTGGTGACGGCAATCATGAAGAAAATTGATCTGTCCCATTTAACGGACAGACACAATCGCTAAGATAAAATGAAAGAATTATAAATGAAAAATAAGGAATAAGTTTTAGAAAAATATTGTGCTGTTTTTTGCATGCAAAATGTAATAATCGTATACCAAAATAAAAAATTTGTATTGCATATTTTTAGCAGTGATGATAATATGTTTTTGTAGCAAACGAAACGACTCTGTGGGGGAGTTGTTTCAGTAATGTATTGGGCGTGATTAGGATGTGTAAAGACATTTTTTGTGGGGACAAAGGATGTCTTTTTTCTGCACAAAAATAACAGAGTGATCATGAAAAACAGGTTATATAACATAGGTTTTATAACTGCTTTTTGTCGTTTCTTATATCCGGAATTCAGGACGGTTATTTTTCAGATATAGGATTGCTTTGTTTGAAACGTGTGTACTGTTTATGGGACAGTACATTTGTTTGTGCTTTCTGCAGAAATTATATTCTGATCAGCCGGGAAGGAGAATCTTATGGCTTTATGTAAGAAAGCAATGGCCATTGTCCTGAGTATGGCAATGGTTGCAACGTCGCTGTCGTTACCCAATATGACGGCGAAAACGGCACAGGCTGCCGGCAGTAGTTTTCAGAACCTGAACCAGTCGCAGATCACGGAGGCGATGGGTGTCGGGTACAATCTCGGTAACTCGTTGGAGGCTGCAAGTTCAGGAACGCCAAATGAAACCGCTTATGGTAATCCAAAGCTTACGGAAGATCTTGTGTTAGCAGCAAAGGATGCCGGTTTCAAATCTATCCGTATTCCGGTTTCTTATCTCAGCATGATCGACGATAACAATGGATACAAGATCGACTCTTCATGGCTTGATCGTGTACAGCAGGTTGTTGATTACTGCGTGGATAATGATATGTATGCGATCGTGAATATGCACGGAGACGGATACACTACAGTAAATGGCGGATGGCTGTTATGCGGCAGCGGTAACCAGACCCAGATTAAAGCAAAATACAAAGCATGCTGGGAACAGATCGCAGATCGTTTCAAAAATTACGATGAGCATCTGATCTTTGAGTCCATGAACGAGGAGTTCGACGGAACCTATGGAACACCTAGCAGAACGGCTTATGCAAATATAAATGCGTACAATCAGATCTTCGTTGATACCGTGCGTAAATCCGGCGGCAATAATAACCAGAGATGGCTGCTGATCCCGGGCTGGAATACGAACATCGATTATACCGCAGGGGATTACGGCTTTGAAATGCCGACCGACAATTATTTATCTTCAAACATCGCTTCCGGACAGAAGAGAATCATGATCTCTGTTCATTACTACGATCCATGGGATTTCTGTGGAACGGAGTCCGGAGCAACGACCCAGTGGGGCGACAGCGTAACCGATGCGTCCAAGAAAGCAAGCTGGGGCGATGAATCTTACATGGTTTCCCAATTCAAGAAAATGTACACCAAATTTGTTTCCCAGGGATATCCTGTGGTGATCGGCGAGTTTGGTGCCATCAATAAAGAAAATTATGACAGTCAGAATAAGACCTGCCGTGCGGAATATTACCAGAAGGTCTGCTATTATGCAAAGCAGTACGGAATGATTCCGGTAGCATGGGACAATGGTTATAATGGCGATTACGGCTTTGCAATCATTGACCGTTATTCCAACAAGGTCGTTCATCAGGAGCTGATGGATGCAATGATGGAGGTTTATGGCGGAAACGAGTCTGCAACTGCAACCGGAATCACATTGAGTCAGTCCTCCATGACCATCCACATCGGAGACGAGAAGCAGCAGCTTACCGCAACATTAACACCGGCAGACAGCAAGGATAAGGTTTTATGGAGCTCCAGCGATGAAGCCGTTGCAACCGTTAATTCCAAGGGACAGGTAACCGCTGTTGGTGCCGGAACATGTACGATCACTGCATCCGTACCACTCGGCTACAAGGCAACCTGTGAGGTGACAGTTCCTCAGGCTAATTATGTACGCGCTAAAATGTACCTGTTGGAGACAGCAAGCTGGCAGTCAGTGATCAGCGATGAGTATGTTGACATTTATTCGGACGGCGGAGATTTCTCTCTGTCTCTCGATGCAACAAAGAGCCAGCTGCAGAACATCGGTTCACTTTACATTAAGGACATTAACGCGGCAGATGATGAGGCATCTGTATTTGATAAAGCAACCATTAAAGTGAAGTCCTTTGAGATCAACGGACAGAAGTACACCATGAAAAACGATACCTTCACATACGATGTATCACAGAAGGCATCCGATGATGGTCTGATCTGCCCGATCTTTAATTTCTCATTCATCAACGTATGGGCCAACACCCATGTCAACAATGTAACCGTAGAAAATGCAAATTACAAAGCATATTTCAACAATGTAAATTATCAGACCGTAAACTCTGTAAAAATGAACTTTACGGTATCCGGAATCAACGGAAGCGATGCGAAGCCAACGGCAGCACCAACGGTAGCTCCGACAAAGGCACCGACTGCAAAGCCGACCGTAGCACCAACCGTGGCTCCGACAAAGGCGCCAACGGCAGCACCGACGCAGGCTCCTGTGATCACAGGAAAGAAAGTGATCGCATCCAACCTGACATCTACCTATGCAACCAATGATCCGTCATGGCTCATGAATGCATCCGATGATGATATTGTAACCGTTGTTTACACATGTACCGATCCATCCCATGCAAACTGGGGAATCCTCGGATGGGGCGCATCGGTAGACAATACATGGCAGAATGGTGACAACTACTCTGCAGCAAGCAATGCAACCGAAGAGGTTACCAAAGTTTACACCGTAAAAGAACTGAAGAACACATTAAACATCAAAACAAACTCCAGTGTAACTTATCTGTGCCTGTCTGTATGGAATGGCGGCAAGATCGTCAGCCTTTCTATTGCAAGCACCGACGGTGAAACACCGGAGCCAACGGTAGCTCCAACAGAAGCACCGACCGTAGCTCCAACCGTTGCCCCAACTGAGGCGCCAACAGCAGCACCGACAATTGCACCAACCGTAGCACCGACTGTTGCTCCGACAGCAGCACCAACAACTGCACCAACAACGACACCTGCCGGTGACTCTAAGGTAACAGGCAGTGTGAAGCTCACAAGTAACTGGGGAAGCGGCGGAATCGCCCAGATCACTCTGACCAACGAGACCGGCGTAAGCTACACAAACGGATGGACCGTAGAGTTCACATTAGACCGCGAGATCACATCTATGTGGAGCGGCGAGTGCGTCAGCCTCGGCAATAACCGTTACCGTGTAAGCAATCCTGGCTGGGACGGCAACTGGGCAGCCGGAAAGACAATGACATTAAATTGTGGTGTCGGCGCCGGAAGCGATTCTCCGGTGATCACGGATATCGTTATGAAGTAACTACTCCGAAAAGATTTTTTTCATTCACAAAACCAAATTTTATTTGCCATATGTATTAATATAATGAGGTTTGGGACGAAGGAATTTGTTCCAGACGGATGCAGCCGGTACGACCGAGAGGGCGTACCGGCTGTGTTTGTTTGGTGACATGATATATGGAAACTTTTCGCATGAAATATTGGTGGTGAGGCGGATGTTATATAGACAGGTTGGGGAAATCTTCTTATAATATAATTAATTAACATATGGAGTACAAGATACAGATTCCAAACATGAGGAGAAGTGGCTTCATGTGATGTTGAGAAAAAGATGAGGGGAGAATAAAAAATGTATATATTTAAAAATAGTGGTTTTAAAAATGTATTATAAACATTATATGATTATTGAATGAAATTGATGGATCGAGAGGGATTTATTATGGTAGAAAAAAGTAATATAGTATCTTATTCCTTTGACGAGAATGGACTTGAAAGAATTAGGAATACGCCCAAGGGCGTAAATTGGCCGGTAGTATATCTTATTCATAACGAAGATGCTATTTATATTGGTGAAACAACAAGTGCAGCAACGCGGATGCATCAGCATTTAAAAAATAGTGAAAAGAATTCTCTTGAAATTGTAGAGATTATTTTTGACGGTGAGTATAATAAGTCCGTTGTGTTAGATTATGAACAAAAGCTTATCAAATATTGTTCTGCAGATATAAGATTTAGAAAGATTTTAAATAAAAATAAAGGGCAACAGGCGGCACATGATTATTTTAATCGTAGATATTATAGAAATCAGTTCAAAGACTTGTGGAAACAGTTACAGAAAAAAGGACTGGCGGAAAAGTCTTTGAAAGTTATAGAAAATGAAAATATTTTTAAATATTCTCCATACAATGCTTTGTCAGTTGAGCAAAATGAAGTGAGCGTATGCATTATAAATGACATATTAAATACTTTTGAAACAGATAATACAGGAGTGAGTCTTGTAAATGGTTGTGCAGGAACAGGAAAAACAGTATTAGCTATAAGTCTTATTAACTCTTTTATAAATGCAGTAAATATAGATGACGAATTATTAGACGGAGAAGCACGGGAGTTTGATGATATTGATGAAGGCAAAAGAAGCGCACTTTTGAGGTTAAAGAACTATATACTTAAGGAGCGCGGTGGGAAACTTTTTAAAATAGGATTTGTCATGCCGATGTCAGGAATTCGTGAGACGATAAAAAAAGTATTTAAAGAATGTGGAAATGGATTAGAACGTAGAATGGTTATTGCTCCCTGTGATGTGGTCAAGGATGATTATGATATTATTTTTGTAGATGAATCACATAGACTTTCGAAAAGATGCAATATTACAAATTATAAATCTTTTGATGACACAAGTCAGAAGTTGAACCTTGATAGCGAAAGAACAAATCAGCTCGAATGGATTTTGAAATCAGCAAAGCATGTTGTATTATTTTATGATGAATATCAAAGCGTTAAATCTTCCGATATAAGCTATGATGAATATCAGAACTCCTTAAACAAGTATGCTAAAAACGTGGTAAGACATCAATTAGAGACTCAAATGCGCTGCCTGGGAGGAGAGACATATATTGAATACGTAAAAGCAATTATGGAGTGTAGACGGAAAAAATTTGAAACAATGGAGAATTATGATTTCTTATTATTTGATGATGTCAATATGATGATAGAAAATATAAGAAGAAAAGACGACCAAATTGGATTATGCAAAACTGCGGCAGGTTATTCCTGGAAATGGACAACCCGCCCGTCCAAACGACCAAAAGATAATATGGAATGTTATGACATGCTGGTTCGAACAGGAGCATTTGATATTGAAATCGAAGGTTATAAATATATTTGGAATTTAACGGATAAAGGATGGGCAACGAGGAGGGACTCGCACTGTACGATTGGATGCATTCATACGGTTCAAGGTTATGATATGAATTATGTTGGAGTTATATTTGGAGAGGAAATCGATTATAACTATGAGACCAATTCACTGGAGATTAACTTAGATAAATATATGGATAAGAAGGTAAAACAAAACACAGATAAGAATCATTTGAAACAGTTAATATTGAATACGTATACAACAATTTTGACCAGAGGCATACATGGCTGCTATGTATATGCATGTAATCCTAACATGCGTGAATATTTAAAGCAATTTGTATCAAGGGCAAATAGTGTAACAGCAGGGGGTGACTATAATGGAAATGAAGACAATTAATAGAATCAGGAAATTTACAGAAGATCGTGACTGGGATCAGTTTCATTCACCGGCGAATCTTGCTAAATCAATAGTAATTGAAGCAGCAGAATTGTTAGAGTGTTTTCAATGGTCTGATGAAGAGTATGATCTACAGCATGTAAAAGAAGAATTGGCAGATGTTATAGTGTATAGTCAAAATTTATTAGATAAGCTTGGACTGGACGCCGATGAAATTGTGAATATGAAAATGACCATGAATGAAGCAAAGTATCCGGTAGAGAAGGCGAAAGGAAAAGCGGATAAATATGACATGTTATAGGGGGGGGCTGGTTTATTGGTGGAGAAAATGAGAAAAGCACGGGCGTATTCAGACGTGTATTTATCAGACGTTGTAGAAAATCAGGGGAAGCTGTTTGATATGGTGGCAATGTCATATCCGGAGAAAAATACAGAGGATTTCATTGAGACTTATATGAAAAGTAAAACAAGAAAGAGCATTGATGAATCGATGGCGTATGTTAATACAATGGATTACAGGGAATTGTGGGAATATTTTTGCAAAACGGAAAATTTTTGCTTAAAAAATGGGCGAGCTCTTGAAGGATTTATGCCGATGTGGATCGGAGAATTTTATGCATACTATCAATGGTATTATAATATTCCAAGCTCGGAGGTGTTAACAAAGGCACCTCTTGATTTCCTGAAAATTAGCTATTATGGGCTTCGAGATTTGGAGCTTGAACTGGCAGTGAAAAAGGTAGGCTGCCAAGGGTTATGATAGAAAAAGCATAATTATGTCATAGTAAATGCAAGTATATATTTTAATAACTAATTGACATTATGGCATATATGCCATAAAATAATTACAAAGGAGATGGCATGATAGAATTTAAGTTGATAGCATATGAAAAGGAAAGTGGCGAAGTTCCGGTAGAAGAATTTCTGGATTCTGTTAATCCTAAAATGCGAGCTAAGATATTTGGATTATTGGGAATCTTACAAGAGAAAGGGAATATGCTTAGAGAACCATATAGCAAGCATTTAGAGGATGGAATATTTGAATTACGTTGTAAATTTGGAAGTGATATTACCAGAGTTTTATATTTTTTCTATTATGAGGGGAAAATAATATTGACGAACGGCTTTGTTAAAAAGACACAGAAAACTCCGAAAGAAGAGATACAGATTGCAAAGGATAGAAGAAAGGATTTCATAGAAAGGGTGATGAACGATGAGAACATTTGATGACATGCTTTCTAAGCAGTTACAGGATGATGAATTTAGAAAAGAATATGAAGCGATTCAGCCGGAAATGGATGTTATAAAAGCTATCGTAGATGCCCGTACTTCTCAGAATATGACACAGAAAGAACTGGCGGAGCGTACAGGTATCAATCAGGCTGACATTAGTAAGCTTGAGAATGGAACAAGGAATCCATCTGTCAATTTGTTGAAAAGATTGGCGGATGGATTGGGGATGGTGCTTAAAATTGAATTTGTACCTAAACAGAATATTTAGTATTATGCCTCACTCAATATAGTGGGGCTGTTTCGTTTAAAACGATGAAAAAGGAGAAGCAACATCATGACATTAGGAATGATTACAGTCGTTATACTGGCAGTCAGCGCTGCGTTATGCGCTGTTGCAACGGTATCTTTTTACCGGTCCAATGTATTTAACGACAAAAGAAAAAATTATCTGATTCTGACAATGGGAATTGCAGCAACCATGTGGAATTTGTCGCTGATTGGATACAGCATTTCCACGAAGGCGGCTTTCTATAATGGTTTTTTCTATTTGCTGATTCTTGCGTTTGACATCTACATGATCGTGTTCGGATATTTTGTCGGCAGACTGACGGAGATGAACACGGCGTCCTATTACATATTTGGAGCGCTTGGAGTCATTTTGTCGATTGGGGACTGGATCATTTTTGGGCTGGCACCGATCCACGAATATTTTACCATTCATGGAAGAACGGCGTATTATACGAGCATGTCACCGGTGGTCTATTATCATTATTTTTATATCATGTTTTATCTGGTGTTCTGGGTGCTGCTGGTGTGGCTTTGTTTTAAAAGAATGTCGTTGAAAAGACAGCATATGTATGCGTTGAAAATTGTATTGATCAATTTGATCATGTTCATCGCAGCTTTGCCGGACACATTGCTGCCGTTGTTTCACATTCCATCCTATCCAAGCTCCGGAATGGGTGTGGCGATCGCTTTTATTGGAACCCTTTTTTTGACGAAGAAGGAAAATACGTTCAGCATATCCCGGGAAAATATTTCCGATGTGATTTATAATGAAGCGCGAATTGCAATTCTGGCACTTGATTGCGAAGGAAATGTCGATAGCTGCAATCAGTACGCGCAGAAGCTTTTGGGCGTGAATGAGGATGAGCGATATTCATTGACGGAATTGTTTGACTGCAGCGAAGAGCAGTTTGAACGTATTATGAATGGAAAGAAGCTTGCGGAGCATTTGTTGTCCGTCAAAACAAAAATATCCTGCAATATTCAGGCGGTTGTATCCAGGGACGTTTATGGGGACAGTTACGGCGTTGTACTTATGGCGACCGATGCCACGGCAGAAGAAAAGGTTATGGAACAGCAGATTTTGATTGAGAAAACAGAGCATATTTCGGATCAGCTCGTTCATACGCTCAGCAAAACAATTGAGGCGAAGGATCAATACACGAAAGGTCATTCTACAAGAGTAGCACAGTATTCTGTCATGATCGGCGAGAAGTATGGCTACGATAAACAGAAGCTGAAGCAGCTGGAATATGCAGCGCTGCTGCATGATGTCGGCAAGATCGGTGTTGCAGACACTATTATCAATAAACCGGGGCGTCTGACAGACGAAGAATTTGCAGAAATGAAAAAGCATCCGGTGATCGGAAGCGAAATTCTTTCCGAAATATCAGAGATTCCGGACGTTGCCGTGGGTGCAAGATGGCACCATGAAAAATATGACGGAACCGGTTATCCGGATCAGATGAAAGGCGAGGATATCTCCGAAATTTCAAGGATCATTGCGGTAGCAGATGCGTATGATGCGATGACCTCCAACCGGAGCTACCGTGATTGCCTGGATCAGGAAGTTGTCCGGAAAGAAATCGAGCGGGGAATTGGGAAGCAGTTTGATCCGGAATTTGCCAGAATCATGCTGGAGGTGATCGACGCGGATACGGAGTACCGGTTGCATGAGTGAAATGAAAATTAATCGCGTTTTGGTGATTGATTTTCGAATGACAGAGGAGACGAATTGGAAAATGAAATGAAAAAAATCATTAACCGGATTGTTTCCAGTGACGATAAGGAGAAAATCGAGCGTTATGCAGATTATCGAAATTATATGAATTATGAGATTTTGGTATCCAATGATGTTTTGAATAAGGCGAAATTGTCAAAGCAGTCCGGTTTTAATCAGGCGCAGAGGTACAGATACCATATATTCTGATTCTGTTATCCGCACTGTTGATGATATATAATGACAAAAACAATTCAACCAGGCTGGTTTTCATTGATGAGCCATTTGCGAAAATGGATCCGGTCAATGTTAAGATCATGCTCGGTTTTATGAAGGAGCAGAAGCTGCAAAAGCTTGAAACATTGATCAGGGAGTATGAGAATCGCTCGCCGATCTGTCATGAAGAATGCGGTAAATTAAAAATAATACTGTACCAATTCCCGGACAGACATTATCAGACGGAGAATACATATTGTCAGATGAGATTTTGAAAAAATATCATGTATTTAAAGAACCACAGAAAATATCCATTCGCGGCAAGGCGTTGATACGAATGTGCGGGAAAGATATTGACATCAGTGAATTTGATGAGGGAATCGAATTTACAGTTTCTGAATTATCTAAGATAGAATGTGTGCAGCTTCTTGCCACGACATTTATGACGATTGAGAACAGAACATCGTATCTCAGGTATAAGAAAGAAAATACAGTGACATTCTATCTGGGAGGCTATGCGAATCGGGATCAAAGAGATTTCATCAGGAAGATATATGAAAGTAACCCGAGTGTTACATACCTGCATTTCGGGGATATTGATGCAGGAGCTGGCAGTAATGCCGGAATACAGGGATGTAATAAAATACATGCTGGAACACAGAGTGAAGCTGGAACAGGAAATTATCAGTTTGAAATTAATGGAAGTGTAAGTTAGGTTATCTCGGCTGCGCACAATGTGGTAAATTGTGTGAACGGATGTCAAAGTTATGACAATGTATAAGTGAAAGGCAGGAAAGCTTTTCGAAATTCGTGTACACGGGAAGTAACTAATATGACAATTCAGGAACTGGAACAGTGCATTTTGCTTTATGGGAAAGATATTTACTCATTTTGCATGCACCTGGCAAAAGAAAAAGAGAGCGCAGATGATCTGTATCAGGATACTTTTTTAGAAGCAACCCGAAAGATAGCATCCATTCGGTATGGGGATAATCCGAAAAGCTATCTGTTATCAATCGTGATCCGCCTATGGAAAAACCGCGTGCGAAAACGGGCGTGGCGCAGCCGGATCGCTCCGCAAGTGACGGAGGAAGCATTGGAAGAGTGTACGGATGTTTCCGGGAGCGACATGGTGGAACGGGTTGTGAAAGAGGAAGAAAGAGCGCACTTGTGGAAGGCTGTTGATGGTCTTCCGGATGTGTACCGGATCCCAATTTTGCTCTATTATATGGAGAACCAGAACGTTGCGTCTATTGCGAAACTTTTGTCTATTCCGCAGGGGACGGTAAAAAGTCGTCTCTATAAAGCCAGGAAATTGTTGAAAACAGAATTGGAGGATTACTTTTTATGAAAGAAATGGACGAATTTTTAAAAGAAAATCTTCTGCCGGACTGTGTTCCAGAAAAAAGCCTGAATGCATCCATTGTAAAAAAGGTAAAGGGGACACAGAATATGAAACATAGAACATGGAAATTAAGTGTAGCAGCGGCAATTGCAATTCTTGTTGTTGGATCTGCATCGGCATATGCGGCATACCGTTATCTTACACCTTCACAGGTGGCGGAGCAGATAACGGAGGATGGAGCATTAGCAAAGGCATTTGAGAGCAAAGATGCGATCATGGTAAATGAGACGCAGAAGACGGCAGGATATGATATCACACTGATGGGAATCGTTTCCGGAAAGAATTTAAGTTCGGTTACATCGGAGGCAGTTGATCAGACGAAAACGTATGCGGTCGCTGCCATCGCACGGGAAGACGGTAAAGCAATGCCGGATAACACGGATGATAATTATCAGACCTTTTGTGTTTCCGCATTGGTCCACGGTAAAAGATTTCAGAATGTCAATAACGCAGCATTAAACGCCGGAGTAACATCCTTTGTGCAGGATGGTGTGCAGTATGAGCTTCTGGAATGCGACAATTTAGAGATGTTTGCCAATCAGGGTGTCTATATGGGCATTGTGGAAAGCTTCGGAAATGAGTCGCAGGCATTTGTAATGAATAAAAAGACCGGTGATTATACTGTCAACAAAGACTTTGACGGAATGAAGGCACTTTTTACGATTCCACTGGATAAGTCAAAGGCGGATGATGCGGCAGCAGAGCAGTATTTTGAGAAAATCGGGGGGAAGGAAAACACGAAGACTGCAGAGAAAGAAAAGAACGAAAATAAAGCAGCTGCAAATGCGGGCTCTAAGTCCGAGGAAAGCCTGACAAGCGAGTGGGAGCAGAAATTCATGAAATTTCGCACACTCACATCAAAGAAGGCGCAGGCATATGTCAAAAAACATGCCGAAGTTGTTGTGCAGGAAACTTGCAATGCCGGAGCAGATGGCAGTATTCATGTGAAATCGGATGCGGGAGAGTCAGATTACAACGTGAGCACCTATACGAAGGTCGGCGTCGAGAACGTGATCTCCTTTTCATCTGACGGAACATTTGCAGGAACCTATGGTGAAACAATTACACCAAACGAAGACGGAACCTATACTTACACGGTATATCGTCCGGTGAATGTGGAGTAGGAATGGTTCGTAACGATAGTACGATAATTACCGTAAAAAAAAGATATATTTGCCAGATTCGAAAGAGACCCGGAGCTAATTCCGGGTTTCTTTTTGTGGGGAAATGCAGGGAAAGTTAATGCCTTTTTTGAAGTGAAAGAGGGTGGTTTTTATCGGCTAAAAATAAAATAGCAATAGGAATGAATGCTGGGAATTTTGCCGATAATGTGATATAATATCTGCAAGGGTAAAAGCATAGTTTTATCGAATTTTTTGCCGAAGGGGTGCGAATTTGTGATATATTAACTCCAAAATCCAGATGCTATGCATCTGTCACGCATTGCGCTTTAAGATTTTGTCGTTCAAGAATTCTACGCAAGTGAACAAGCTCCCTTGCGTTGCGAATTCATGATTTGTTAAAAGTAGATTGGTGTGTTTTGGAAGTTATGATGGAGGATGGCAGATGAGATACGTTTCAGTTGCTGAAATAGCAAAAAAATGGAATATATCAGAGCGTAGTGTAAGAAATTATTGTGCTCACGGACGTGTGAACGGTGCACTTCTTGCCGGTAAGACTTGGAAAATTCCTGAAAATGCAGATAAACCTGAGCGTTCCAACAAGAAGAAAGAGCAGCCGATTACATTGCTGGAAATTTTGCAGGAGCAGAAAACAGATCAGTATTCCGGCGGAATTTACCATAAGACACAGATTGAGTTAACATACAATTCTAATCATATCGAGGGCAGTCGACTGACACATGATCAGACAAGATATATTTTTGAGACCAATACTATAGGTGTAGAAAATGGTGTGCTGAATGTGGATGATGTGATCGAAACGGCAAATCACTTCCGTTGCATTGACATGATTATTGATCATGCAAAAGCAGCTTTGACGGAGAAGTTCATCAAAGAACTTCACTTGGTTTTGAAGAATGGCACCAGTGATTCCAGAAAAGATTGGTTTGCTGTTGGTGATTATAAGAAACTTCCGAATGAAG